>SMVA01207378.1_pt1 | contig 15333 bp, 15 predicted proteins | sample 2456451 | NCBI WGS metagenome assembly SMVA01 (sample SAMN11095933, study PRJNA526329) | marine sediment metagenome | biome: Marine sediment; feature: Surficial sediment; material: Deep marine sediment; isolation source: Hadal surficial sediment | place: Pacific Ocean | collected 2014-05 | depth...
CAGAAGAAAAAAGAGTAAAATATGTTTGCCTGTTCGGTGATTCATCCTTTGATTTTAAAGATAGGATTAATGGTAATACAAATATAGTACCTGCTTTTCAATCTTATGAGAGTTTTAATCTGGCTACTTCATATGTTACTGATGATTATTTTGGAATGATGGATCACAATGAAGGAGAATTAAAAAGCTTCGATCTTCAGGATGTTGTAACCGGCCGTTATCCAATTGGTTCTTTGTTAGAAGCCAAACAAGCAATTAACAAAACTTTAAATTATTACCATATCAATTCCCATGGTGACTGGCGAAATAATGTAACTTTTGTTGCAGACGATCCCGACAAGCAAAATGAATTTATTTTGCAAAAAACATTAGATTTGATAGCAGAAGATGTCAAGGCCAACAAACCCAGTTTTAATATAAAAAAAATATATGCTGATGCACATCAACAAGAGACGACCGCTGGGGGCGAAAGATATCCAACCGTTAATGAAGCCATCACAAATTCCATTGAAACAGGAACTCTTATTGTAGATTATTTTGGGCATGGTGGCCCCAGAGGATGGGCAGAGGAAAGAATATTAGAAGTTCCTCAAATTGAAAAATGGAACAATTTTAATACTCTACCCCTATTTATAGCCGTTACTTGCGAATTTTCTAGGTTCGATAATCCCTTAAGAAAATCCGCGGGAGAATTTACGCTATTAAATCCTGATGGTGGTGCCACAAGTATGATATCAACTACCCGTTCAATTTTTATTGGAATGGGCCAGATTTTTAATAAAATTCTGATCAAGAATTTATTAGGCTTTAAAAATGAAGACTATACTATTGGAGAAGCCTTAATGTATACCAAACATGAATTTACTTCAACTCAACGGTATTTTATATACAATTTTGGCGATCCTGCTATGAGGCTTTCACAACCAAAACCCAATGTATTAATTACAAAATTGAACGATCAAGATATCAATCAAAGCCTGGACACATTAAAGGCTTTATCACATATTAAGCTCGAAGGAATCATAACCGATAATAACAATAGTTTAATCAATGATTATAATGGAACCTTATCGGCAACCATCTATGATAAACCTTTAAATAAAACTACTTTGGACAATGATAATCTTGGAAACAAAATGGAATTTACATCCATAGAAAGCAAAATATTCAGAGGTAGGGCTTCTATTCAAAATGGTAAATTTTCATTTGATTTTGTGGTACCTCGTGATATTCGAATTGCTTATGGAAAAGCCAAGATTAGCTTTTATGCTGACGATAATAATACAGATAAATCAGGTTATAATTCGCAAATAACCATTGGCGGAATAGATCCAAATGCACCAATTGATAACGAGGGGCCCAATATTCAATTATTTATGAATGATGAATCTTTTGTTGATGGTGGTAACACAAGCGAATCACCTCTCTTGTATGCTATACTTGAAGATAGTTCAGGAATTAACACATCAATCACATCCGTTGACCATGATATTATCGCAATTTTAGATGGAGATAATGCCAATCCTATTGTTCTAAATGACTTCTATGAAACTGAATTAGACAACTTTAAAAAAGGGAAAGTTAAATTTTTATTACGTAATTTAGAAGTTGGCCTGCATACCATAAAATTTAAATGTTGGGATACATACAATAACCCATCGGAATCCACGTTAAGTTTTATTGTAGTCGACGATAACGATTTAATTTTAAGTAATGTATTAAATTATCCAAATCCGTTTATAAATTATACAGAATTTTGGTTTAATCATAATAAACCAAATGAGACTTTAGAAATTCTGGTTCAAATATTTACGGTATCTGGAAAATTAATAAAAACCCTTAACCAATCTGCACAATCAGATGGACTTTTATCAAGAGAAATTTCTTGGAATGGCCTGGATGATTTTGGAAATAAAATTGGTAAGGGAGTTTATATATATAAGCTTCAGGTAAAGTCCTTACTATCGAATTCAAAGGCAGTAAAAGTTGAAAAACTTGTAATTCTGCAATAAAATAAAAAAAATTTACAAATTAATGTAATACATGAAAAAATTAAGTTTTGTTATCGCAGCAGCTTTTCTTGGTGTTTTTAATGGTTTCGCTCAAAATGATTATAACCCAATAACGACAGCAGCTCCATTTTTATTAATTGTACCAGATGCCCGTGGCGGCGGTTTGGCCGATATGGGTGTTGCTACAACCGCTGATGCAAGTTCACAACATTACAATGCCGCAAAATATGCATTTTCACCTTCAGAATGGCAAATTGGTATAAATTACACACCCTGGCTTAGAAACTTAACAAATGATGTGAGTTTAACCAGTTTATTTATTTCAAATAGACTTAATGAAAGAAGTGCCTGGGGAGCAAGTTTAACTTATTTTTCATTAGGATCCATTGATCTTACCGATGATATTGGTATTAGTTTAGGATCAGAAAACCCAAGTGAATTTGCATTTGATGCTTCTTATGCACTCAAATTGAACGAAAATTTTGCCATGTCGGTGGCATTGCGATATATCCATTCTGATTTATCTTTAAAAATTGAAAATTCTGATATTCAACCCATCAACTCTTTTGCTGTGGATATCGGGGGGTATTATCAATCAGAAGAGCAAAATTATGGGGATTTCAATGGAAAATGGCGAGGTGGTTTTAATATATCAAATATAGGGCCTAAGGTTGAATTGGTGGTTGGAGGAACAGAAAGTTTTATTCCTACCAATTTAAAGCTGGGAGGTGGATTCGATTTTATTTTAGACGATTTAAATACCATAACAGCCAATATTGAATTCAATAAATTACTGGTACCTACTCCACCTATCATAAACAATGAAACCGGCGAAATAATATCAGGAAAAGATAATGATGTTGGTTTTGTTCAGGGAATGTTTCAATCTTTTTATGATGCCCCTCGTGGTTTCCAGGAAGAATTAGAAGAAGTTATGTGGGCATTTAGTGCAGAATATATGTATAATAAAGTATTTTCGATTAGAGCCGGTTATTTTCACGAAAGTGAAAATAAGGGAAATAGACAATTTTTTACCATGGGTGCAGGATTTAAATTTAGAAGTACTACTTTAGATATGTCATATTTAATCAATGCATCGGATGTAAACAATCCCTTAGAAAGTACTCTGAGATTTTCATTGTCAATAAATCTGGGTGATGTTTATGAATATTTTTAATTCTTATGAATGAGATCAGCATCACTACAAAATTTACAGTTTACAAAAATGCTGATGAGCTAATCCCAACTGATAAAAAACTGCGATTAAAGTCCCTCGAGGCAAAAAATAATGCTTACGCTCCTTACTCAAAATTTAGTGTTGGAGCTTCGATCTTGCTTGAAAACGGTGTAATTATACAAGGAAACAATCAGGAAAATGCTGCATATCCCTCAGGTATTTGCGCAGAACGTGTTGCCATATGGAATGCGGCTTCTCAATATCCCGAAATTAAAATTCAAAAAATTTTTATTAGCTCCAGTTCCAATACAAGAACAGTTGATCAACCTGTTGCACCATGTGGTGCCTGCAGACAATCTATTGTCGAATACGAAACCAAACAAGCTAAAAATATTGAGATTTATTTTACAGGAGAAACAGGTGAAATTATCAAAGCAAATTCTATAAATGATTTGCTCCCATTTGCCTTTAATAGTTCTTCATTATAATGAAAAAGGATATTGAAAATCGTGAAGATCTTTATTTACTACTTAGTGATTTTTATAAAAAATTGCTTTCTGATCATGAAATGAAACATTTTTTCGAAAAATTTAAAACGAAAAATTCTTTAGAAGAACACCTGCAAATATTGGTTGATTTTTGGGATAATATATTGTTTTACTCCAATACCTATAAAAAAAATGCGATGCTCCCTCATATTGAATTGAACAAATCTAAACCTTTTAAAAAATTAAATTTCGATATTTGGCTAAGTCATTTCTTCCAATCCATAGATGATAATTTCACCGGTGAAAATTCCGAAATAGCAAAAAACAGGGCTAGATCTATTGCAACCGTGATGCAATTAAAAATATTGAAATTTTAACCCAGATTATGCATTAGCCTTTCTATTACAACTTGAAATTACTTCAAAATAAGACACATCGTTGAAGTTTTCGATTTCACCATAACGGTGCTACGCTGAATTCTCCAAACTGCCTTATTTTATAGCACTCTCAAGCTTCATGACGAAACCCTAATGCATAATCCGGGTTTAATGGTTCATCTATTTCCAGATCATAATCTGGCTAGACCAGTTTCGTTCACTTTATTTTGAAATCCTTCAAAAAAGTATTTTAAAAATCAATATGCACTGATAAAAAAAATATATATTTGTTTTTTAAAAATATAATTAATTGCTACTATGGAATTAAATCAAGAAGCCAAAGAATTTCTTAATGAAGCTGCTAAATGGGCTACTATTTTATCAATCATTGGGTTCATTACCATTGGACTAATGGTAATTATGTCATTTAGTATAGGAAGTATTTTGGCAAACATGCCAAATAGTAATCTAGGGGTTTCAACTCAAATGTTGTCTATGTTTTATTTGATTCTAGCAGGAGTCTTTTTTATACCTGTTTATTTATTATTTCAGTTTGGTGTGAAAACTAAAATGGCTATTGCTAATAATGATACCGATATGCTCACATTTGGATTGAAAAAATTAAAGTCGCATTATAAATTTATAGGAATAGTCATGATTATTATATTTGGTATGAATATTCTAATGTTATTAATTGGTGGTTTAGCGGCTATGTTTGTTTAAAATTGGCATCAAATTATTCCCAAGTAAAGAAATATTTTAAAACTAACTATCCTCGACGCAAGCATACGAGGCGTTTCGCTCCCGTGCTCGGGATTATTTTGACCCCTTACTCAGGGTCAAAAATCAATATTTCTTACTTAGATTCCCGCTTTCGCGAGAATGACAATTTCAGTGGAAACCTCGACGCATCCCGAATGCTCGGGATCGAGGAATTCTTTTCGATTAAAGTATAATGAACTACCCCGAGGCAGAGCCGTCGAGGTATCAAAATAATGTCAGTTGATTTGAATATATCTTTTTGTATTCTTTCTCCATTCCTTGATTTTTTACGTACGCTCGAATTACTTCCTCATTAGAATATTGCCCAACTGTATTAGCATAATAACCACTTGTCCAAAACTTACCTCCCCATAGTTTCACTTTAATCTCTGGATATCTCCGAAACAATTGCTTTGCTGTAATACTTTTTATCATTTTAATAATTTTTGACACAGGATAACTTGGCACACTTTGAACCAAAAAATGAACGTGATTGGATTCATAACCTATCTCTATAAAATGAACCTCATAACGCTCTGAAATTTCTAAACAAACTTGTTTCAAACCCTCTCCTATTTCATCTGTTATCACTGACTTCCTATACTTCAAAGGAAAAACCAAATGATACATCAGTAACGTTTTATTATGTCTCTTGAAAATATGCTCTCCCATTAATCGAAAATACACTTTTTTAAAGTGTTATGAAAAACTCTCCGTTTTTCAAACTTTTCAGCTAAACCCCGAGGTAGAACCTCGAGGAATTCTTTAGATTAAAATTATAATCAGGTGATATTTCAATAGGGTCTTTATTCTTTTGAAACAATCTTGCCGATAAATTTCCTTTTAAAATAATGTCATTATCCTTTACTTCTAACCAACTTCCCTCGCGTAGTCCTATCACCTGAATATCATTATAAGTATGAAATTCTTTAATTCTCGTTTCACGACTTTCTCCTTTATGTTTTGAGTCGGGATCAGGGTCTAAATAATGTGGATTTATATTAAATGGTATTATTCCTAAGGTCTGAAAGCTTTGTGGGTAAACAATTGGCATATCATTGGTTGTTTGCATATTCAACCCCGCAATATTACTCCCTGCACTAGCACCTATATATGGTGTGCCATTTTCTATCACTTTTATTATTATTGGAAATAAATTTTGTCGATACAATTCATTTACCAAAACAAAAGTATTTCCACCGCCGGTAAAAATTGCTTTTGCATTTTCAATGGCCATTTCCGGGTTTTCAAATTCGTGTAAACCTTTAACCTTGATATTGATTTTAGCAAAACCGTTGCTTGCAATTTTCGTATATTCATCATAACTAATTCCACCGGGCCGGGCATAAGGAATAAATAATACTTCATCAATGCCGTTTAAAAAACTATGTAAAGTTGGCAATATATATTCCAAATATCCACTCCCATGAATAGTTGAAGTGCTGGCGATTATCATTTTCTTCATCAAGTAGTAATTATTTTCAAATATAGATAAAGAATTGCTTTAACCCGGATTATGTATTAGCCTATCTATTACAACTTGAAATTACTTCAAAATAAGACACATCGTTGAAGTTTTCGATTTCACCGTAGCGGTGCTACGCTGAATTCTCCAAACAGCCTTATTTTATAGCACTCTCAAGCTTCATGACGAAACCCTAATTCATAATCCGGGTTTAACAAAATATTATCAAATCCTTAATGTTTTTTATGATTTCATAATTGTTTCTTTGAGTAATGAACCAACCAACCCTTTATTTCTTTTTGTTAATTTCATTAAAATTAGTTGCTCAAGACCGCGAACTATTGTTAAACGGAATTGTCAAATCTGACTCTTTACCTGTTGAAAATATTCATATTATCAATAATCGAAGTCAAAAGGGATCTATAAGTAATTCCATAGGAGCATTTAAAATTTATGTAAAACTCAATGATACCTTGACAATTTCGGGAATTCAATTCTATCTGTTGACGATTCAAATTACAGAAGAAATTATCACTAATAAAAAAATAGATATTGAATTACTTCAAAAAATTAACACATTATCTGAAATTGAACTCAAAACCCATGATCTTATAGGGAATTTATCGATTGATGCTAAAAGTTATGTAGATACGATTAAAAAAACAAATCCGGATGCAATAAATTTTGAGAATATCGATCGAAGTACTCCTATCTGGGTTAAGTTAAAACGATATAATAGTACTGATTTACCTGACACAACAGACCCAATGATCCCTATAGGCGGTGATATTATTGGTTTGACTTTCTATCTATTTAAGCCACTGATAGAAAAAATATCCTCAGACATTAAAAAGAAAAAAAAATCAAAACAAAAACTTAAAGATTATCAGGAAAATTTAATAAATGCTCCAGACAATATAAGAGAAAAATTCGGGGATCGGTTTTTTGTTAAGTCCCTAAATATTTCCGAAGAACAAATTGATGCTTTTATCATTTATTGCAAGCCAAAGGGTATCATTGAATTATTTCTAAAACATAAAAAAATTGAAATGATAAATGTTTTTTTAACTGAAAGTAATAACTTTAATCATAATAGTTCCAATCATAAATCAAATCAGATGAAGTAAAACTTAATTTTTTAACATGAAACCATTTCACTTTATCTTATTCTTAATTTTTACGGTTCAATTATTCGCCCAAGATTCTAGAATTAAGATCATTGGAAAAATAGAAAATGATTCGATTCCCATTGAAAATGTACATGTTATCAATTTAAATTCAAGTATGGGAGCGGTAACCAATCTCTTTGGTTTTTTTCAAATAGCTGTTAAACTACATGACACCCTTAAAATTTCAGAAATTCGGTATAAAACCAAAACAATCATAATTCATAAAGATCACATTGAAAATAAAATAATAAATTTAATACTTCAAATAAAGATCAATGAATTAGAGGAAGTAATTGTTGACAAACAGAAAAATACAAAAGGTATAGATGCTACAACATTAAATTTACCAAATGCAGGTAAAATTCCGCTTGATCCATTAGAGAGGAAATTAAATTATTACAGCCAGGCTAGTATACCGATAGTAATTTTAGCAACTCTACTTGGCCAACGTGGTGGCATTGATGACATTTATAATATTATTTCAGGAAATAGAAAGAAACATAGAAAATTAAAAGAACTACTTGATGCAGATAAATTGAAAGAATTCAGACAAATAGAAATTGATAAAATCAGATTATATTTTAACGATAATTTTTTTATAAACACCTTCAATCTTCCAAAAGAAAAAATTAATCTCTTTATTCATTATTGTCTTCCAAAAGGTATTATAACCTATTTTAATGATAAGAGATATTTAGATGTCATCGATATTTTTATCAAAGAAATCGACAATTACAATTCCTTTATCTCTCAATAAAACTTAGCTATTCAAAGAAAATATTATTTCCCCAATGAAACGTAATTATCGCTATGACCTTAGATTTAACAAAAGATTGCTAGGATAATCATATAAAATCTTTTTATTTGCATTTTTATGAAGCAACTTTACCTTTTTATTCTATTCATGATTTCGATGCAAATATCTGCTCAGGATAAACGTGTTATGATTTCTGGAGAAATAAAAAGCGATTCCATTGCTATTGAAAATGTGCATGTCATCAATTTAAATTCAAAAAAAGGTACGGTTAGTGACAATTATGGCGTTTTCAAATTAAAAGTTCAGGAAAATGATACCCTATTATTTTCAGATATCCAATTTGAAAATAAAATGATTCTTATTCAAAAGCATCATTTAGAAAAAAAATACATAAAAGTTAATTTTCAAATTGACATCAATGAACTGGATGAAGTCGTTATCATAAAATCGGCAAATATGTCACAGGCTTTAGGATTACCTAATGCAGATAGAGTACCCTTAACTCAGACTGAAAGAAAAGTAAATTTTTATAAAAATGCAGGGGCTATTTCTAAATTATATGGATTAATTTCAGGCGAGCAAAAACAGAGAAAAAAAATACAGAAATTGGAAAGGGCCGATGAAGAATTGAGATCATATCAAAAAGAAATATTAAAAATCAGAAATTATTTCAAAGATGATTTCTTTATAAAAACATTAAAAATACCAGAAGAAAGTATCAATAATTTTATAACCTCCTGCTTAAATATTGGTATTGTTGATTTGTATAAAAAAGAAAAATATCTTGAGATTATTGATGTTTTTCTTGCAAAAAGTAAAACCTTTGAAAAATAATACTCCCTTTCAACTTATAATCTTACTTGTACAAACGTGAACTTTTTTTCTTTTGACTGTTAACTTTGACCTTCTAGTTTTAACTTATTCCGTTATTTTCCATATATACTTCGTTGCAAGGGTTTTATAAGGATACCAATGATTGGCAATTTCGATTAATTTTTGTTTCAATTCTTTTTTTTTCAAATCAATTTGATATAATTCTTTCATACCATTCTGGATTCCTAAATCATCAACGGGAAATACATTGGGTCGATCCATCGGAAACATTAATATCATTTGAACAGTCCACTGGCCTACTCCTTTTATTTTTGTTAAATATTCAATGATTTCCGTATCATTTTTTGATTGTAAATAGTCGAATGAAATATTATTATCCAACGAAAATTCTGCTACATTTTTAAGGTATTTCACCTTATTATTTGATAAGCCTATGCTCCTCAATAATTCATGATCTGTATTCAATAATTTTTCCGCTTTTGGATAACGATCAATAAATAAATCAGTAAATCTATTCCAAATGATTCTTACAACTTTTGTTGAGAGTTGCTGTGAAACAATAGAATTCAACAAGCACAAATAAATATCTATATCCAATTCAGGGTGAATATTTACACCCGAATCTTCAATGGCTTTACTCAAGGTCTTATCTTTTTCCAGATATAAAAGTATTTCTTTATAGGTCTTCAAGTTTAACTTTTTTTAAGATATTAAAACGCATTGTATACTTACATTTGCAAACATAAAAATAACATTTTAAAATAAGTGAAAAGATTAAAAATTATAATGTTTATCATGTTTATTCCATTGTTGGCATTTACATCACACAAATATTATATTAGTTTAACAAAAATAGATTTTGTCAAAGAAGAAAAAACTGTACAAGTTACTATGAGGTTTTTTATTGATGACATTGAACGTACGCTTGAAAGCAGGTATCAAATAAAACTCGAACTTGCAACAGAAGAGGAAAATAAAAAAGCTGATATTTTTTTAAAAAAGTATATCAGCCAAAAATTTAAGGTTAAAATAAATAATGAATTTAAAGATTTTAAGTATTTAGGAAAGGAATATGATAATGATGTTGTTTTTATCTATTTAGAAATCTCTAATATAGCGTATATTACAAATATTGAAATTCAAAACAGCATGTTATTTGAAGAATTTCCCGAACAAGAAAATTTTATTAAAACGAATATAAACAACATAAAGAAAACATTAATATTAAGAAAAGAAAATGATAAAGAAATGTTAATTTTTTAGCTAATCTTTCTGCATATATAGTAAATACACTACTTTCGAAAATTATATTTTAACATATTTTAGCAAATGAAAAAAATTACATATTTATTGTCATTTTTACTCGTTTCAACCTTTGCTTTTGCACAGGTACCAAAATCTGAAGTAAACAATAAACCTCAAGGACATTACAATATAAGTAAGTTCAAACAACTCGAACAAATTCTTCCAACAGCGAACACTTATCGTACTGCTTCAGGAGCACCGGGTCATGAATATTATCAGCAAAAAGTTGATTATAAAATGGACATTATTTTAGATGATGCTAACCAGAAACTTTATGGGGAAGAAACGATAACTTACCATAATAATTCACCGGATGATTTAGAATATCTTTGGGTTCAGTTGGATCAAAATATTAGGGCTTCCGATGCAATTACAAATGATATTAAAGCAGGAGGCCCTCTTACTTCATATAATCCTCAAAAATTCACAGAAACTTTTTTAGAGCAACCATTTGATGGAGGCTTTAAATTAGATTATATCAAAGACATGGAAGGAAACGATCTTTCTCATATTGTGAACGGAACTATGATGCGAATTGATTTACCGGCAGTTTTAAAATCAGGAAACAAAACTTCTTTTAAAATAAAATGGTGGTATAACATTCCAATTCACACTATTGATAGAGCTCGTTCAGGCTATGAGCATTTTGAAAAAGATGGTAACAATGCCTATGTTATTGCACAATTCTTTCCAAGATTGGCCGTATATAACGATGTTGAAGGATGGCAAAATTTGCAATTTTTCGGTCGTGGTGAGTTCGCCTTAGAATTTGGTGATTATGAGGTGAATATCACAACTCCTGCAGATCATATTTTAGATGGTACAGGCCATATCTTGAATAGAAAAGATATGCTAACCAAGAAGCAATGGAAAAGGTATGAAGAGGCTGAAAAATCTTTTGATAAACCTGTAATTATTGTTACTCAGGAAGAAGCTAAAGAAAGTGAAAAAAGTTTTTCCAAAAAAACTAAAACCTGGAATTTAAAAGCTGAAAATGTACGTGATTTTGCTTTTGCTAGTTCGCGTAAATTTATTTTGGATGCTCAGGCAGTTAAAATTGGCAACAAAACAGTAATGGCAGTTTCTTTATATCCTAAAGAAGGAAATCCACTGTGGGAAGAATATTCCACTAAAGTAGTGGTAAACACTTTGGAATCTTATTCCGAACAAATGTTTGACTACCCATACCACAAGGCAATTTCGGTTCATGCCAAACGACAAGGCATGGAATATCCAATGATTTGCTGGAATTACGGTAGGCCTAAGGAAGATGGAACATATTCTGAAAGAACCAGAAATGGAATGATTGGAGTTATTACTCATGAAGTAGGTCACAATTGGTTTCCAATGATCATCAATTCAGATGAACGTCAATGGGGCTGGATGGATGAAGGATTAAACACTTTTGCCGAGTTAATTGCCGAGCAAAGATTAGAAAAAGGCTTTCCATCAAGAGGTTACCCTAAGGGTATTGTTGATTATATGAGTGGTGATCAAAGTAGAATCGCTCCAATTATGAGTAAGCATGAAAATGTTTATCAAAACGGGCCAAACGCATATTCAAAGCCATCTGCCGGTTTATATATACTGCGTGAGGTAATTTTAGGGCATGATTTATTTGATAAAGCATTTAAAACCTATGCCGAACGTTGGAAATTTAAACACCCTACTCCTGCCGATTTCTTTAGAACTATGGAAGATGCTTCGGGTACGGATTTAGATTGGTTCTGGAGAGGATGGTTTTATACAACCGATTACAATGATATTGGGATTAAAGAAGTTAAAAAATATGTGGTTACTGATAAGCCAACTGAAAAGGCAAAAGCAGCTGCTAAACCATATGGCGTAACTATTGACAGTTTTTTACCCGCATTATATTTAGTAAATACTGATAGTGAAGAATATACCGAAGATATGGCCAAAGTGAAGGATCCCTCTAAAGACATCCCTTTTTTAAATGAATATTTAGCTGATAATTTTTCTCCGGAAGAACGTAACTCTTTAAAGAAAACAAAATATTTTTATGAAATTACATTTGAAAAACCGGGAGGATTGGTTATGCCAATTTTAGTAGATTATATTTATGCGGATGGAACTAAAGAAAGTAAGTATTATCCTGCTGAGATCTGGAGGTTTAATGATAAAGAAATTAAAAAAGTGTTTGCTACAGATAAAGAAATCAAAGAAATTATTATCGATCCCAACCAATTAACTGCAGACATAGACACAAGCAATAATAGCTGGCCAAAAAAGAAAGAAGATTCACAATTTGATCAATTCAAAAAGAATACAATAAAAAACTAAATAATAATTAATAAAAACAAAGAAACATGAAAAAAATATTTTTAACATTAATAGTAGCAAGTGTGTTATTATTTTCATTTACAACTATTGTAAAAACAACCTATAAAGCTGATATTAAAAATTCAAAAATCAATTGGAAAGGTTTTAAACCAACTGGTTCTCACTTTGGCAGTATTAATATTTCAAATGGAAGCTTTATTATTAATGACGATAAAATTGTTGGGGGTGAATTTACTATTGACATGAACAGCATCGCTGATTTGGATATGGAAGCCGATAATAAATACAATGCAAAGTTAGTTGGGCATTTAAAAAGTGCAGATTTCTTTGATGTAGAAAAGTTTCCAAACGGAAAATTTCAAATTACCAAAACCGAAAGTAAAGATGGCAAAACCTTAATATATGGAGATTTAACTCTTAAAGATAAGACAAATCCTGTTTCTTTTTTGGCAGAAGTAAAAATTAACGAAAACGGTTTAACGCTTAATAGCGAGACATTTAAAATTGATCGTTCTAAATTTAATATACAATATGGGTCAAAATCATTTTTTGACGATTTAAAGGATAAGTTTATCAATGATGAAATGGAAATTTCTATAGAAATTGTAGCCAATAAATAATATAGCTTCAAAAAAATTCAAACCTCAAGTTTTGCTTGAGGTTTTTTTTATACATTTTTGTATCCAAATATTATAAATACTCGATCATTTAAGTTATCACCCAACTCATACACTAATCAAAAACGTATTTTTAACTTCATGCATGATAAATGTGCTATGTGTACTGCTAATTCGATCTAAGGTTGTTAATTTATTATTTAAAAAATCACGATACGATTTCATGTTTTCTACAATAATTTTCAATATATAATCATATTCTCCACCTATATTAAAGCACTCCAAAACTTCTTCAAATTTCACAATCTCGCTTTCAAATTTATTCACATACTCATGCGAATGTTGTACTAGCTTTATCTGACAAAAAACAACAAATGGCTTGCCTATCTTTTCTCTATCAACCAAGGCTACATATTTTTTGATAACACCATTTTTTTCCAATTTTTTAATACGTTCATAAATGGCTGTATTGGATAAATTCAAACGAAATGATAATTCCTTCGTGGTTATTTTACTATCATTTTGTAAATGATCCAATATACTTTTATCAATATTATCAAATGTCATAAAGGTAAAATTTCTGAATGAAACGATATTTTTTAAATTATTTGGTAAATATATCTATATTTATACAATAAAATAGATTTATTATCTATATTTTATAATTCATATTGATTATTATTCTATTATTAGTATTTTTGTTAAATAATTTTAAATTAAAAGATATGAGTTTTCACCCTGCCGACAACATTCAGGATTTACAATATTTCGGTGAATTTGGCGGTGTAAATCCATCCATTTCCGATTCGTCCACATATACTTTTTTGGCTGCTAAATCAATGATAGATACTTTTGAAGGAAACTTGGAAGGGTGTTATTTATATTCTCGTCATACAAGTCCAAGTAATTTATATTTGGGTCAGGCCTTGGCAGCTATGGAAGGTACGGAAGCTGCGAATGTTTGCGCATCTGGTATGGGAGCAATTACACCAACCTTGATGCAACTGTGCAATGCTGGTGATCATATCGTTTCTGCCAGAACAATTTATGGAGGGACTTATGCTTTTTTAAAAAACTTTGCACCCAAATTTAATATTAAAACCTCTTTTGTTGATATTACAAATTTAAGTCAAGTTGAATCAAGTATAACAAAAAATACTAAAGTTATATATTGTGAATCTGTAAGTAATCCACTATTGGAAATTGCTGATTTAAAATCTTTGTCGGAATTGGCTAAGAAATATAATGCCAAACTCGTGGTAGACAATACTTTTTCACCGTTGAGTATTTCTCCAAAAAAATTGGGTGCTGATGTAGTAATCCATAGTTTAACAAAATTTATCAATGGAACTAGTGACACCGTTGGAGGTGTAATCTGTGGCACAACCGAATTTATTGACAGCTTACGAAATGTAAATGATGGAGCCAGTATGTTACTGGGCCCTGTAATGGATAGTTTACGATCGGCTAGCGTATTGAAAAACATACGTACCCTACATATTCGAATGAAAAAGCATAGCGAAAACGCCTTGTATTTGGCCGAAAAATTTGAAAATGACGGTTTAAAAGTTATCTATCCTGGATTGATAAATCACCCGCAACACATCCTGTTTAAAAGTATTTCAAATCAAGAATTTGGTTTTGGAGGTATGCTTGCTTTTGATGCAGGATCCTTAGAAAAAGCAGATAAATTGATGGAGTTAATGCAAAAAAGAAACTTGGGTTACCTGGCTGTGAGCCTTGGATTTTATAAAACTTTATTCAATGCTCCCGGTACGGCAACTTCATCTGAAATACCCGTAGAAGAACAAGCTAAAATGGGATTAACCGATGGGCTAATTCGTTTTTCTATCGGATTAGACAACAATATTGAACGTACGTATTTGAAGATGAAAAAATGTATGGAAGAAATTGGAGTGTTAGAATTTACACGGAAACCCTATCTGCCGACCAGGCAGGCCCAAGGCATCCCTTGCTCAGGATAGAGGAACTATTTTCGATTAAATGTTAAATTTTAATCACTAGGATCATTAAGTTTTTCACATAGATCACAATGTATATTGGTA
>SMVA01150075.1_pt1 | contig 15328 bp, 9 predicted proteins | sample 2456451 | NCBI WGS metagenome assembly SMVA01 (sample SAMN11095933, study PRJNA526329) | marine sediment metagenome | biome: Marine sediment; feature: Surficial sediment; material: Deep marine sediment; isolation source: Hadal surficial sediment | place: Pacific Ocean | collected 2014-05 | depth 0-1...
CCCGGCAAAGCCAGGGACTTTAGTTTTTGAACCGCTCAAAGCGGCTTGACGGGACCGCTGGGCGTAGTAAATTCGCCCGCTGGGCGGGCTCCTACAATTCTTATTAGCACCTGTAGAGCCCGCCGTACGATAGGAGTAATTACTCAATCCTTGTGAAAGTCGCTCGACCGGCACGGGCGAAATGTGCAGAGGATAGAACTTCGCGCAGCAGCATCTCCGGGAATTTATTCAGCATCATAAAGCCCCAGGCAATGCCTGGGGATGCTTACTCGTCGCGCCGATCACCATATTTACGTTGCTCCTCGCGGAATTTCCCGGTATCGCCGCCACCAAAACCCTGCACGTAGGGATTGCGACGATCATCGTCTTTGCGGCGATCCTTATGGTGCACGAAACGACATTTGCATTCGAGTACATCGCAATCGGGCAGGGGGATCCGTGGCGCAGTGCCGGAAAGGAAGCGCCGCCCCTCCATGTTTTTCGCGGCTGCACATGCGTTGTTGGAATAAGAAAGTGAGACAGCGTGAAACCGGGTCCCCGATTGGTTGCCGTCTCGTCTGGGCATCTCGGGTCGGCGATTGCTGGTCGCGCTTTTCCTGCGCATAACGAACAGCAATGCGAGCAGCAAAAGGATCGCAATGCCGCTCAGAAATACGTCCATTGGTGACTCCCCGATCTTATGTCTAATTCGACCTCGCTACTGTAGCCCGGCCACCCCGATTTCGCACGGAATAAATAGCCCCAAACAGGTTTTCTGAGCATGTGGACTATGAATTCCCGGCACAGCAAAGAGCCAGCTATTGACACTCATACGAATCTACAGTGCTTCATCAACCAGAACTTCAAGCAGGCGGGCCTGCAACGTAACCTCGACCTTCTGGTTGATCTCCTTTGATCGTGCCAGGTCCGGAATGAAAACACGGTCCAGCAATTCGTTCACCGCTGCCTCGTGGGATGTACTGAGATTCAGCTCTTTGTTTATTTTCAGGCTTAATTTGTCGAAATTCGCGCTGCCGACACACGCCCAGCCGTCGATCACAGCCGCTTTGACGTGGCTCATACCCGGGAACAAATATACGCGGATACCGTTTTCCAACATCTTGTTGATGGCGACCTGGTTGCTGGCATTGAGCACACCGTGGTTGCCGGCGTCGGGCAATATGACGCGAACGTCAACGCCTCGTCGGCGTGCTTTGGCTAGTTCATAGAGGATTGAATCGTCGGAGAAATAAGCATTTTCGATCAGAATATAGCGCCTGGCCCGACGGATAGCTGCGATTTGAGCACGATAAATCTGTGAATCGAAGTTGCGTGTATACAACGCACGTACGGGATAACCTTCATCATCCGCATTCGTTTTCTCGCCGGCGAGGAAGGCGAAAAAATTGGCAAGATCCCCGAGAAAACTGGCCTTGGCCCAGGCTTTGTTGGTGTCGTATTGCAGTTTGTCGACGATCGGGCCGGTAACCTCCATCATGATATCGTGCCACTCGTAGCGGTATTCCCGACCGATATTCATGCCACCGACGAATGCGAGTTTCTTGTCGATGATGGTGGTTTTCGTATGATCGCCAGTCAGCCAGGGGTTGGAATTCGTGCGTACGCGAACTCGCGAGTCCTTTTCGATGTAGCGCTCCATCGACAACGGAACCTTGAAATCGGCAGGCATTGCAGCAGAATCCGCCTGCATCGCCATCAGGTTGCCCAGGCCATCGACCAGCACCCTGATATCAATGTCATTTGATTTTTCCTTCAATCGGTCTGCGACAGCCACTGCGTAATCATCGTTGTCGAATATATAGGTGCGAATATCGATCGACTCCCTGGCTGCGTCGACCGCATCGAGCAGGCGATCGAAATATTCTTCGCCGTCGACGAGAAAACGAATCTTTCCTTTCGAGCTTTTAGTCCCGCTGATTCTGTCGAGGTCCTTTTCCCACTGTTCGAGATCCATGCCATCTTCGTAACGGACTTGTGGAATTGGGGTGGTTTCGAGAGACGGAAACTGTGTTGTACCGATCGCCACTCTGCGCAGCAGCCCGCCAGTGGATTTCAGTACATACGATGTCAGTGACAGCAGGTTCGAGACCGGCCGGTTAATAGGATCGACACGAAATGATCGGATCATCAATACGCCCGCCTGGGCAATTGCGGCAGTTCGGCGCAGCGCACTATAGCCGCTGTCACCGTTATTTTTTATCGCGTGAGTGACACGGATTTCAGCACCGATTGCCTCCTGGTCGAAAGCGTCGTTGATTTCTATTTGTTTGTGCGTGGCGCAGCCGGTTAGAAATATCAGCACGAGTGTCGCTGCTGTCGTTTTGCTGCAATTGTTGTTTTTGTGAACCCACTTTGAACTTGTCACGGTCATTCCCCAGTCCGGCATCGGTGAGATTCGAACTTAACCGCCGGCGTCGCCAGCGAAATGAGCGAAACCGAATGCTTCTGGCAGGAATTGCTGAGGAACTGGTGAGGAACACCTGATGGTCGTTAATGCTATGAAAAATAAAGAGTTATAAACAAATATCTTACCGCGGTAGCGCTGCTTCATAGCAGCGGTCAGGGACTGGTAAGAACAGGCGCCTCCGCGGCTCTGCCGTGGCGGCATCCCAAGTTTGACAATTCCGGCAATCGCGCAGCAAGTTCAAAGCGTAACGGCAAGATATTGTGCCAGGGAGAAACTATGAGACGAACAGTGTAGTTTAGATGGCAACCGTATGGACTGAATGTGAATCGCCCGTGCCGGTCGAGCGACTTTCACAAGGATTGAGTAATCACTCCTATCGTACGGCAGGCTCCTTGTGCTAATAAGAATTGTAGGAGCCTGCCCAGCGGGCGAAATTACTACGCCCAGCGGGTGAATTTACGACGCCCAGCGGGCGATATGTGCATAGGATGGACCTGCGTGCAGCAGTATTTCCGGGAATTTATTCAGCATCAGAATGATGAAGATCAATGCGTCGATCAACTGAATCTGATGTAAGACTGGCCCCCTTCAGGGGCCGCAAGGGAGCGTGTAGCGGTCCCGTCATGCCGCTTTGAGCGGCCCACAAAATAAAGCCCCCGGCTTTTCCTGGGGATACTTACTCCGGCGGATTTTTCGTCCGTAACTGAATGCTAAACGCGCGATGTCGCATAATTTCAGCGCGGCTGTAGAGCAATGGAAATGACTTTTCTTCCGCCCAGCCTTTTAGCAAATTGTCATAAAAAGGTGATCGCGGATCCCCTGATTGTCCGGGCGCATTGGTCATTCTGGCGGCGTCCCAGTTACCAACGTCAATGACCTGGCGGTACGAGGCACCGGCACGGACATGGAGATCATTGGGATTGAATCCGGTGTTATTTGTCGTGTTGCCGCTGCCACCCCTGGGATATGCCGGGTAGGTCATTTGTTCGGCCAACTGTGCATCTGCCAGTTGCAATAACGGATGCTCAAAGTGAATCGCGTGCAGGTCGCCCCAACGCCATTTGGCGGGATCATCGCCAAGCGCATGTACAGTTTCGGCATAAGCCGCCAACAGTGAATTCCTGATCGCGTCTCGCGCTCGATCTTCGTTCATCAATCGCAATACTCCAGGCGATCCCAGTGGAGCAACCAGTGCCGGATCATCCGGCAACAGAACGCGGGCGAGCATCGGTCGCAGGTGACGGTAATACCAGAGTGCGTAGAGTGCTCCCGCAGCGGAATCGATGGAGAGGATGCCGTCCCATTCTCGCAACAAGTCGGCAGCAGGTGATTTTATGTCGGCAGGAATCCGGCGTATTGCCTCCAGTGCCAGCAATGAGAGGTAATCGCGCTGCAATGCGGCCGAATCATCCAGTGAGTGTGACTCCTGTGTCTCCAGGGTTTGCCACAGGCGCTCATAACGCCAGCCGGCATTCCACTCAAAGCCAGCACGATACTCATTAATCGGGTAATCATCAGGCAGGTTCATCGAATTGGCGGTTCCGCTGAAACCACGCTCAGGGTTGTATTCGACCGGCAAAACATCCATGTCGTGAAATCCGTCCCATTCGTAGCGCCCATCACCAGGCACCGGCAGCAGTCCATCCCAGTTCCTGCGGCGCGGGAAAAGGCCGGCCGGTTTGTAACCAATGTTGCCCTCGACATCGGCATACACCTGGTTTTCGGCAGGCGCGCCCCACCGGTTGAGGGCAGCAACGAACTCGCGCCAGTTCGATGCACGCATGTACTCAATGCTGCCGAAGTAGGGCGCCATGCCCGGCTCAAACCAGGCGACGCGTACGGCAAAAGCACGTGTGACCGTCTCGAATACAACCGGCCCATGCCGTGTAAATTTCAGCTCGACATCGACATCCGGCGCGTCTTTCACGGCAACCGTTTCAGTAATCACCGTGAATGCTTCCAGGCCGTCTCGATAGCGATATTTCCCGTCTTCTTTCTCGTAAACGTACAGGTCCTCCTGGTCAATCGGGAAAATGGTCAGGCCAAAAGCAATCCTGTCGTTGTGCCCGATGGATATCCCGGGCAGCGCGGGTTCGCCGGCGCCAATAACATCCAGACCGGGAGCGACCAGGTGTGCGATATAACGCAGCGAAGGCACTGCATGTGTCCGGTGCGGGTCATCGGCAAGAATCGGCCGACCGGTGTTGGTTCGTGACGGTGCAACCACCCAGTTGTTGCTGCCGAGACTGCGATCCCTGGAATTGGTAATAGCTTCGTTCATCGCCAGCGATGCGTTCTGGAAGGTAACCGGCGCTTTCGCCAGGTAATAAGTATCCAGGACATTACGCGGAATGGTGCATGGATCGAGCCCGACCGGAATTGTCGTGGTCCACTCCGGTTCAAGTTGCTGCCAATAAGTTGCGGTTTCGAGGTCGGCAGCACAGACGATATGTGCTCGCCGAACTTCCCGGTCGACATTGCCCCACAAGCCATGACCACGAATGCGAACGACGTCAGCAGCGTTCCAGTGCCCGGGTTGATAATTGAGCAGTGCGAACTCGGGTGGCATCAATTCCGGGTGCTCACCAAGCAAGTCAATCCAGGCGTTTATGCCGGCCGTGAATGCCTGGGCCACGCGCTTGGCATCTGATCCATACGCCAGCCATTCGCGATACATGTCGCCGCGATAGAGAAAAAGCCGGGTTGCCCGGTCCTGCAAGACGTATTCCTCGCCGAAAACCTCTGCCAATTGCCCGAGGCCGCGCCGTCGCCAGATATCGATTTGCCACAGACGATCCCGGGCTGCATTAAAGCCCTGCACAAAAAAGGCATCGTAGTGTGTGTTGGCGTAAATGTGCGGCACGCCCCATTCGTCGACAATAATTTCTGCAGGCTTTTCCAGGCCATCGACAACATAAGTCACATCATCTGCGAGTGCATGTTGAACAGGCAGAAACAGCACGAGTGCGAGCATTATCAAGTGTTTCAATGTATGTCCCCCGACGTCGACCGATTTTATATCAGGCGACAAAAAGCGAAGCTCAAACCAATAGCGTTAGCAAATCCGCCGGTGTCTTCATCAGGTGATCCGGCCCCGCCTGTTGCAGTTCCCGGTGACCACCAAAGCCCCACATGACACCGACGGATGCGATGTTATTGCGTTTAGCGGCATTAATGTCGACTTCGCGATCGCCGATCATAACAGCGGACTCAGGTTGTAACCCGTTCGACACGAGATCGCGGAGCTGATCGATCTTGTGAATACCGTCACCGCCGCCATCGATGAAAGAGAAATAGTCGCGCAGCCCGAACATCTCGACAATTTTGGAGGCGTAGTCAGCGCGCTTGGATGTACAGACGCCAAGCTGATATCCATGTGCTGCGAGTGCGGCAATTGTCGCCGGTATCTGCTCGTATATTTCATTCTCCGCATAGCCAACCGATGCATAGCGTTCACGATACTTGCCGACCAGTTCCTGCAGTCGGATTTCAGCGACACTACCAACAAAGTGCTTGAATATTTCTGTCAGCGGCGGGCCGATCATCGGGCTGACGTCTTCTACGGCAACGATGTCGTAGCCATAAGCAGCAAGCGCGTAATTTATGCTGCTGGAAATTCCTACCAATGGGTTGCTGATGGTTCCATCAAGATCGAAAATAATTGTTGTGAATTTCACAGGGCAGGCGATGCGTCAAAACTCAGCTAAACAGTCTGTTCTGTCGCGCGTATTGCCAGCTCAGGAAGCTTAGAAGCAGAAAATCTGCGCCGTAAGCATAGATAAAAGCATCACCCAGGATTTCGCGTGGGGTTTTGGCCCAAAACAGGGCGAAAAATGCGTGGCAAGCGGCAATAGCAAATATCCAGAACAAGGTGTGCTGTGCCCAGCGCTGGCCCTGAAAGCCAAACCGGGCCAGATTGCCGAAGAAAACCGCAAGGACAAGAATTATTGTCGGAATGATGAAGTGTTTACCGATAATAAAGGTCTGCAGTACGCCAAACAGTGCGCCCGCTGTTACTAACGCGGCGAGCAGTTCGAGCGAGTGTTGCAGCGAAAATAGCTTCTTCATGTTTTGCCTCAGTTGCAGTTTTTCATTGGCGCTCAGGCGGTGTGCCGTAAGGATAATAGTCTGTAAGTTTCACGTTCTCGTATGGCAGCGCGTCGAGGTGAATGGTGCCGATAAACGGCCCTGGCGCGTCCACGATGATGATGGTCCTGGCGAAGCCGGTCTCATCGAATCCGCGTCTGAAATGCACGCGGGACTTGACGACAAAAGTGTCGAAGTTTTCCAGGCGTAGCGGTCCGAATTCCAGCTCTTCCGTCCAGATTACCTGTTTCAATGCCGGCGTGATTATGAGTGAATTGCGATCACCAAAATCGACAATAGCAACCGTGTCAAAACTGAATCCTTTTCCCAGGTAGGTCAGCACGCCATCGATTTGCACAGGCTTGCCGCTCGCAGGTCCTGCAAAGCCACCCACCTCCACGTCGAAAAGATCGCCAACCTGGGCGTTGCCCCGCAATAAATCCTCGATGACCCGTTCGTCGCGAACGGTAGCGATCAGTACGCCGCTTAAAGATTGCTCCACTACTTCGCGTAGTATGTGGGTTGCATCGCCATTGCGATCGCTGTAGTCCGCAAGAACAATCGGTGTGGCACCGGCTGCAAATGCAGCAGCTGCATTGCTGGCCGCAGTATCCGGTTGTGCAAATTCTTCACCAAACAGGTCTTCTCTGACACGCCATATGTAGTCGGACATGTCAGCGGCGATTTTGTCCGCGAGCTCCTGGTTGTTATTGGTCATTACGTGCACCGTTGCACCAACATCCGGCACATCCGCCCACGGGAAACCGTAAAACACACTGACGAAAACGTCTTGTTCACGGGCTTCCCAGCGGCGTGCACGTTCCATGATATTCATGGCCGGAGACTTGCCAGTCCACTGCAATACTGTAGGTGTGATTACCCCGGGTTTGCGTGTTGCTGTCGTCGATTTGTACATACCGCGTGCCATGCGCACGAGTGAACGCGCCGAGCGCGCGCCTTGAATCGCGGAGTCATAATGCGGGTAGCGTTTGGTGACGAACGCCATATCGGCCCAGCGCAGGAATTCTCCGTCTTCGTTACCGTGCAGGTCGAAGGAAGCGACGATCGGCACATCCGGGCCAACGACTTGCCGAAATCGCCTGGCAATCTCGGCTTCTGGCCGCGGAATATTACGCACGGCCATGGCGCCATGCAGAGCGAGGTACACGCCATCGACCGGCATGGCCTCACGCAGATCCTCGAGCATACGCTCCATGAAATGTTCGAACGCGTCCTCGGTGCTCCAGCTGGCAGACGAACCACCGAAGACGCCGGCAGGGGACTCAAGACCGACCAGTTCTACATCCGGGTACTCTCTGGCAGCGGCGACAAATCCGCGGATATAGGAACCGGCCGAGAGCACCTCATCACCAACATAGGGCTCACGAATGCTGGTCCAGCGTTCAATGTCACTATCGCCGCCGGGACAGAATGTGCAGGTTTCGTGCGCGAAAGTCATTACCGCAAAGCGCAGTATTTTGCCTTTTGGTGGCGCGGCCTGTTTCGGCGTGCATCCCGACACAGCAAAAACAATGGTCAAGATTGCTGCCAATGCAGTCTTCATTTGTACTTCCCCCGCTGTTGTGATTAGCACACAGTGCGCCGGGTATCTTAACAATCTCACCGCATGAATACCGCATGCGCAGCGAATTGTGCTTAATCAGATGTTGCGCCTGATGGTTGCGCCGTGTAATAAAGTGTTGCCAGTGCATGTAGGCTCGAATCTTCTGATAAAGCGGTGGATATCCCCGGGGAGAGGCAAATGTCAGCGTTGCAAAATAACGGCCTGAGGCTTTTGATTTTATACATCGTATTGGCGATGCCATTTGTAAATGCGGCGTTTGCGCAGGACGAAGAAGAACTGCCGACGCTTAAACTCGACCGGATTCCATCATCACCCGCGTTCAGTGGGCAGACCCGCGCGCCTGCGGCGAAAACTTCTACTTACATAGTTGAAACAGTTGTTGCGGGGCTCTCGTCTCCCTGGGCGATGGCATTCCTGCCAGATGGCGAAATTCTCATCAATGAATACACGGGCGCTATGCGAATCGTGACCGCTGATGGCGAGTTGTCGCGGCCGCTGACCGGTTTACCGGAGCTGTCCCACGAAGGTTGGGCGGGCCTTTTTGATGTGGCGCTGGATCCCGAATTCGAACTTAACCAACTCGTCTATTTTTCCTATACCGCGAAGTCAGGTGATCCGGACTCACCCAATATCCCGCGAGTTGCGCGTGGTCGCCTTGAGCGCGAAAAACTTCACCTCGCCGACGTTGAAGTCATTGTTGATGGCGATGCCTGGCAGGAACTGCACTTTGCGCCGGATGGCAGGTTGCTGGTGTCAGGTACCTCTGTCGACCCGGATGCCGACGCGCAGGATTTAGGTAGCCCCAGCGGTAAAGTGCTGCGAATAAATACCGACGGGTCCGTACCAGATGACAATCCGTGGACTGACACGCCAAATGTACGTGCAGAAATTTACAGCTACGGACACCGGGATATTTCCGGTTTTGCCACGCACCCGAAAACGGGTGAAATCTGGATTACGGAGCACGGTCCACGAGGTGGCGACGAAATCAATATTGTTCATGCAGGCGCAAATTATGGCTGGAAAGTTATCTCCTATGGCACTGCTTATACCGGATCACCGATTGGCGATGGACGGGCGTCCAAAGACGGTATGCAGCAGCCGTTGTATTTCTGGCGGCCGTCAATTGCGCCCTCGGGCCTGAGTTTTTATTCGGGCGATATGTTCCCGGAATGGCGTGACAGTCTTTTTGTCACTTCATTGTCCGGGCAGCACATCAGCAGGTTGGAATTGGATGGTGAGCGAGTGTTAGCCGAAGAACGTCTGCTCGTCGACAGGGCACAGCGAATTCGCGAGCTGCGAGAAGGACCAGACGGCGCATTGTATGTATTGACGAACGAGGAGGGCGATGCGCCAAAAGGGACCGCAGAATTATTGAGAATATTCAAATAAAGCGCCGAATAGGAGACGGTACGCCGTTGACTTGATTATTTCCACCCGCGCGTAAACCGCAAATAGTTGCTGCTACGAACTCAATCGAGTGGTTTCTACGTATTATCCACGCCACGGGATCGGCTTAGTCTGCCGGGAAGAAAGGAGGAAGGATAACGAGTAGACAGTCAACTTCGTTGAGCGAATATCCTGTCTGGGATCGAACGACTCGCTGGTGTCACTGGATAAATTGTCTTTGCGTCATTGTTCTGCTTTTTCTCGGTACGGTTATCCTGAACGCAGGTGATCTTGATGTGTCGAATGACGGCAAAATATTGCTTAAATCGACGCATGTTGTTGTGGGTTACGTATTTACGACAAACCTCCTCTGGCGCCTCGTTTGGGGATTTATTGGCGGACCTTATTCTCGCTGGAAAGCAGTGCCGCCGGTCGGGCGTGGATTCGTCGCGGCTCTGTCGAGCCAATTACGCGATATCAGGAGTGGCAATTCAGAACCTCACGCAGGTCATAGTCCTCTGGGACGCATTGCGGTGACTGTAATTTTCTTTTTTCTGTTAGTGCAAGGTGCTACGGGCCTGGTCCTGTCTGGAACTGATGTCTACATGCCACCGTTCGGAAATTACTTCACCGAGTGGGTTGCTGGCCCGGATATGGACCACAAGCAGTCCGAGCATATGCGCCGGAAACGGTCAATGAGCAGTCATACGACGAGATGCGCGCATTCAGAAAACCGTTCATCAGCACACACGCTACCAACTATTATTTCCTGTTGGCGTTGATTTTGTTTCATATCATTGCAGTAATTTCGGCGGAGATACGCGAAGGTGGATCGATAATCTCTGCGATGTTCACCGGTAAAAAACACTGGCGAAGAAACCATAATAAACAAGCGGCTTTCTACACCAGACTGCCATTTGTTAAATGTTATGATGGCGGCATCCGGAAACCGAGTCTTGCTATGAAGCCAACTTATTTAATTGCCTTTGTTGTTTTTTTGCTGTTACCCGGCGTTTCGTCAGCTGCGGACCTGCGACCATTCGAAAGAATGGATGTATTCGAACTTGAGTGGGTTTCCAACCCGCAGATTTCGCCCGACGGTAAACGTATCGTCTACGTTCGAAACAGCATGGATGTAATGACGGACGGTAAATCAGCGCGGTTGTGGCTTATCGACGCTGATGGCTCGGACAACATTCCGCTGACCGGTGACGACGTTGATGAATCGAGCGCCGCGTGGTCACCGGACGGGAGCCGCATCGTGTTTACGAGCAGCACGGGTAATGGTTCGGAAATCTTTCTGTACTGGGTCGCGAACGGAAAGAGCACGCGCCTGACGCAGCTTGATCGATCACCGTCCGGTTTAAGCTGGTCGCCGGATGGTCGGCAAATCGCGTTCTCGATGCTGGTTCCGGAGGAGCCGCCGGTACTGGTAACTGCACCGGACAAACCAAAAGATGCCGAATGGGCAGAGCCACCAAGGGTTACCACGCGGGTGATGCATGAACGAGACGGTTCTGGATTTATTGAGCCAGGTTACCAGCACTATTTTGTGATATCGGCATTGGGCGGGACAGCACGTCAGATTACTTCGGGAGATTTTCAACATCGTGGCACACCGCAGTGGTCCGGTGATGGCGAGTCGCTGATCTTTTCTGCGAACAGAAACGCCGATTGGGAGCTCAACTTCGTCAATTCAGAAATCTATCGAGTGTCACTTGAATCCGGAGATACGGTCGCACTTACCGATAGGAATGGTCCGGACGAAGAACCAAGAGTCTCACCCGATGGCAAGAAAATTGCGTACTGGAGTTTCGAAGACGATGTGCAAACCTACCAGGTTGCACAGTTACACGTGATGAACGCCGATGGTTCCGATAAAAAAGTCTTAACTGCCGATCTGGACCGTAGTGTGAGCGGTATCGCGTGGGGCCGCGGCAGTAACGGCGTTTACTTTCAGTACAACGATCACGGCGACACGAAAATCGGACATTCATCATTGTCTGGCAAGCTACGCGTCGTCGCATCCAGTGTTGGCGGCGAATCAGTCGCGAGGCCGTACAGCGGCGGTTCGTTTTCTGCCTCCTCCAATGGAAAAGTCGCATTCACGTTTGGCACGCCATACAGCCCGGCAGAGCTTGCGGTAATCGATGGTCGTGGTGACCCGGATGTAATCACATCGTTTAACGCCGACTTGCTGGACTATCGTGACCTCGGTCAGGTAGAGGAAATGTGGTACCAATCAACTGTCGATGGCAGGGATATCCAGGGTTGGGTCATCACACCACCCGGTTATGATGAATCGAACACGTACCCGCTATTGGTTGAGAATCATGGTGGGCCAATTGCAAATTATGGTCCGTGGTTCTCGCCTGAGTTGCAGCTGTTTGCTGCTGCAGGCTACGTGGTGTTTTACCCAAATCCGCGTGGCAGCACGAGCTACGGCGAGGAGTTCGGCAACCTTCTGTTCGAGAATTATCCCGGTGATGATTACCAGGACGTCATGGACGGTGTGGATGTGCTGATTGAATCGGGGGTCACGACTGAAGAACAACTTTACGTAACTGGCGGTAGTGCCGGTGGCATCATGACCGCCTGGATCATCGGCAAGAACAATCGCTTTCGCGCAGCCGCTGTCGTCAAGCCAGTCATGAACTGGATCAGCAAGACATTGACTGCAGACAACTACTTCATGTACGCGAACTATCGTTATCCCGGACAACCCTGGGAGAGTATCGAGACCTATATGAAATTCTCGCCCATTTCGCTGGTTGGAAATATCGAAACGCCGACGCTCGTAATGGTCGGTACGTCAGATTTGCGTACGCCATTGTCAGAGGCGAAGCAGCTTTATCACGCGTTGAAGATACGCGGTATCGACACGGCACTGGTCGAAGTGCCGGATGCTTTTCATTTTATTGCCGATCGGCCAAGCCAGCTGATCACCAAGGTTGATCACATTCTTGCGTGGTTTGCGAAATTTCCACAGGAACCGTAAACGCCAGTATCGTCGCTCAGATGCGCTGCAAAAAAAAGGGTGCCCAACCGGCGCCCTGTCAATTGTTCAGACATGATTCCAGCTACCAGATTTTAACTCGTTCGTCCGGCGGCAAATACAGCGCGTCTCCTTCTTGAATACTAAAAGCTTCGTACCACTCCGGCACATTTCGTACCGGGCCGTTGGCGCGATATATCGCTGGCGAGTGCGGGTCGGTGGCGATCTGCCTGCGTAGCGCCTCATCGCGGGACTTGCTACGCCATGCCTGGGAGAAACCAAGGAATACGCGTTGAATGCCGGTAAAGCCGTCGATGACGGGTGGTACTTCACCATCCAGTGACATCTGGTACGCGAGCAAGCCGATGGCGATGCCGCCAAGGTCACCGATGTTTTCACCCAGTGTAAATTCGCCGTTGACATGCAGGTCGTCGAACGGTGCGAATGCATCGTATTGTGCGACGAGTGCGCCGGTACGTTTTTCAAACTCGGCCCGATCTTCGTCGGTCCACCAGTTGCGCAAAGCCCCATCACCATCGAACGTACTGCCCTGATCATCAAACCCGTGACCGATTTCATGGCCAATGACGGCGCCGATTGCACCGTAGTTCACGGCGTCGTCGGCAGCGAGATTGAAGAATGGCGGCTGCAGGATCGCAGCGGGAAAGACGATCTGATTCAGTTCCGGGCTGTAGTAAGCATTGACAGTTTGTGGCGTCATGCCCCACTCACCACGGTCAACGGGTCCGTTGTGTCGGTCAATCTGACGCTGATGTTCCGCCAGTGCTGCACGTTCCAGGTTACGGTACAAATCATCAGCTTCGATATCGAGCGCCGAATAATCACGCCATTTGTCCGGGTACCCGATCTTGGGAGAGAATTTGGACAGCTTCCTGAGCGCCTCGACCTTGGTTTCCTCACTCATCCAGTCGAGATTCTTAATGCTTTTCTCGTAAGCAAGCACGAGGTTGCCAACGAGTTTCTCCATTCGCTCCTTGGCCTCGGGTGGAAAGTGCTTGCGCACGTAAACTTTACCGATCACTTCACCGAGCGAGCCATTAACTATGTTGACGCCGCGACGCCACATAGGTTGCTGCTCTTCGGTACCGGAAAGTGTTTTCTGATAGAAGTCAAAGTTCTGCTTATCGAGCTCGTCGTTCAAAATTCCCGCACTGTTGTTGATCTCGCTCCAGGTCAGATAGGTTTTCCACGTATCGAGATCCGTATCCTGAATGATGCCGTCGAGCGCACGCAGGTAGTCGACCATGTAGAGAACCAGGCTGTCGAGCTCAGCGACACCAATCTCGGCCAGCCACCCATCCCAGTTGAATTCCGGCATCACGTCACGCCAGTTCTCTTTGGCAAATGTCTGGTAGTTCTGTGCGCGGTTGCGCGTGTCTTCCTTGGTCATGTTTTGTTCGGCCAGGCGCGTTTCGAACGCCATGACGGTTTGTGCGGCGGCTGCGCCATCAGGTAACCCCACCAGATCGAACATCTTCTCAACGTGCACGACGTAGGCGGTGCGAAGTTCCTCTGACTTCTCGTCGTCTTTGGTGTAGTACTCACGGTCAGGCAACCCGAGGCCGCCCTGAGCTACGATCATCGAGTACTTATCTGCGTCGTTCCAGTCCACCAGCTGCTCGATATCGATCGGCATGCTCGCACCGCGTTTGTTGGCGGCTGCCATGAAGACGGCAAGGTCATCGTAAGTTGCGATGGCGCCGATCTGATCCAGCGCGCTGGCCAGCGGTGTAACGCCCAGTTTGTTTCGGGTCTCCATGTCCATGAACGATTTGTAAAGATCGCCTACTTTTTGTTCGTCGGTACCTTTCGCGAAGTCACCAGTTGCCGATTCCTCAACGATCACTTTGACGTCTGCCTGTGCCTCATCACGGAGAATAATAAATCCACCGTAGGTCGCCTTGTCCGCCGGAATATCTGTCTCTTTAATCCAGGTGCCATTCATGAAGGCAAAAAAATCGTCACCGGGTTTAACGGTCTTGTCCATCGCGGCAAGGTCCAGGCCCGAATCCAGAAGTATAGTTGTGGCGGGTTCCTCTGCTACCGGTTCGGCTTCCTGTTTGCCGCAAGCGATTAGCACTATCAGTGCCATTGCACCGGTTATCAGTTGTTTCATCTATCATTCCCCAGGCGCGATCCCGGCACAGGCATGTTCGTGCTCATGGTGATCGGCTATTGTTTGATTGGCCGGTCGACAGGCATAGCCCGTCGTTGGCGATACTTTGTGGACGGCGATGATACACGTTTTTTTCTCGATCGTGTGCGACGTGCCCCGCGACAGCTGGTAACCAGGTGATATCAGTGGGGATAGTGGCCAGACCGAAAGGCATGCCGGTTTGACCCGAAATCACGCTATTCCTGTGTGCTTCCGCGGCTCATTCAATGCCAAGATGCAGCGTAACGTCAACTGTTCCGCCTATACAGTCAACCGTGGTCACCCAACATGGCCGGATAAAAATTGCGCTAAAGATGGATTTCCGCCTGAGGTGGAGCTTTATTCGAGGAAATATCTGGAGTGGGCATCGCCCAGGATGCTTATTGCAAGCGTCCTGCATTGAATATTTTGGCATCAGCAAGATTTGCAGGTACGCTTGCCGAACGTAGCAGACAAAAGAAGCCAATCCTTGTCATTATTCGACGAACTCAAACGCCGTAACGTCTTCAAGGTCACATTCACCTATATCATAGTTGCGTGGCTGCTGTTACAGATCTCCGATACATTGGTTCCCGCGTTGCACCTGCCCGGGTGGTTCCATTCCGGCGTTGCCTTCGTGCTGATCCTGGGCTTCCCGGTCGCCATTATCATGGCATGGGCTTTTGAGCTGACCCCCGAGGGCCTGAAGAG
>SMVA01167952.1_pt1 | contig 15324 bp, 10 predicted proteins | sample 2456451 | NCBI WGS metagenome assembly SMVA01 (sample SAMN11095933, study PRJNA526329) | marine sediment metagenome | biome: Marine sediment; feature: Surficial sediment; material: Deep marine sediment; isolation source: Hadal surficial sediment | place: Pacific Ocean | collected 2014-05 | depth...
AAATTGGAGTGATCATGGATATCTGGATTACCCATCCCACTACCTAACAAATAAGTCGTGTTATCAAGCAAGCTACCATTAACATCTGGCGTGGAATTCAATTTATCTAACAAGTAGCCAAAAAGTGAGACATGATACTGATTTATTTTCGCCAACTTGGCCAACATTTCAGGATCATTGGCATGATGGGAAACCGGGTGGTGAGGTTCGGGTACGCCAATTTGCGGGTAGGTTCTGGTGCTCGCTTCTCTCGCCAATTGAAATGAAATGATCCGTGTCAAATCCGCCTGAAGTGCCAGTACCTGCAGATCGATCATCAATTTAACATGATCTTCCCATTCTTCAGGAACACTGGTTGGTCTTTGCAATTCCGGCAGAGGGGTTTCGACAGTCTGCTGCTGTGATTTTTGCACCCTGCGTTCCACTTCGCGTACAGTGTCTAAATATTCTTCAACACGATTACGATCACTACCCCCCAGTGAACCTTGAAGCCGGGATATGTCTTCCATCACGCCATCCAGCAGGCTTGCGTTGGTTACCAGTTCTGCTCGTCGCTGTTCCGGGCTACCACCGTCACCAAACAACCGTTCGAACAAGACCCGTGGATCGGATTCCGTTGGCAACGGTGAAGTGGGTGAAGACCATGAAAGGCTGTTCATGTAGACACAGGCATAACCGTTGTCGCAATTGCCTACTTGAGCGATCAGGTCAGTGCCAAGCTCCAGTGACGGAAAGGGGGTTTCACCGCCAATATGACTAGCGGCAATCTGGTCGATTGAGGTGCCTAATTCGTAGTCACTGCCCTCGGTTCGTTTGGCCCGCGCGCAACTGAGAAAAGCACAATTGGCTGCCGCATGGTTTCCTGTTGTATAGGCGTTTCTAATTTCCAGGTTCGACAGTACGGTAATATTGTCAATGAAAGGTGCCAAGGGTGACAATGAAGGCGAAAGCGTAGTCAATCGGCCTGTGTTTGTCGGAGTCCATTCAACCGGGTTAGATCCCATGGGTATATAGAAATACCCGATTCGCTTGACCGGTTCAGCAATTGAACTCGACTGAGCCATAGCGGGAACCATGGCATCCAGAAATGGGATAGCAATGGTTGCACCAGCACCACGTAAAAATTTACGTCGGGGCAAAGCCTTCTTGGAAAGTATCATAGGGATCTCCTCATTTGAAACGGAGTGCTGTTAACAATAGCCATAACCATGGAAGAAAAGCGGTAATCATTACTAGCAGATGCACGCAAAATGGAACGTACAGCGGGTGCATCGTAATATTCAAGACCTCGGCCAAGCGCATAGGTCAATAGTTTTTCACTCATGGTGCCAACAAAAGCATCTGGGTTTTGCAGCAAGGCCGCCCTGAGTCCGGCGACACCTTCAAAAGGTTCACTGCCTGGCAATTGGCCTGATACATCAATGCGTAAGTGATCGGCATTCTCTGTACGCCAGCGGCCAATAGCATCGAAATTCTCCATGGCTAACCCAACCGGATCCATTACCTGGTGACAAGCTGCACAGACTGGGTCGGCACGATGCTGCTCCATCCTCTGCCGCATGGTAAGAACCTTGACGTTGGTTTCACTTTCACTCAATGCCGGCACAGTATCTGGTGGTGGTGGCGGTGGTATGCCGAGGATATTTTCCAGTACCCATTTGCCGCGGAGTACCGGAGAAGTTCTGTTAGCATAGGATGTTACGGTCAAAATGCTCCCATGTCCCAACAGGCCAATACGCTGACTGTCGGCGGGAAGACTGACTTGTCGGAAATGATCCCCGTAAACGTTAGGTACCCCATAATGTTTAGCTAACCTTTCATTTAAGAAGGTGTAATCGGCAGTCAATAGTTCCATCACATTCTTGTCTTCCCGAACAACACTTTCAAACAGCAATTCGGTTTCTCGCCGCATTGACTGTCTCAGATTCTCATCAAAATCCGGGAATAAGCGAGCGTTTGGGTCAACTGCATCCAGATTACGCAGGTACAACCATTGGCTGGCAAAGTTCGTCACCAGGGCACTTGCGCGCGGATCGGCCAACATACGTCGCACCTGTTGTGTGAGCACATCGGGGTTACTCAATTCTCCCCGCTCCGCCAGGGTTAGCAGTTCATCGTCAGGTATACTGCTCCACAGAAAAAACGAGAGACGCGAAGCCAGCTCTATATCACTTACCGGATAAACTGACTCAGCTGCGATATTCTCCGGGTCCTGCTCGATACGAAATAGGAATTCCGGGCTCACCAAAAGCGCGCGTAGAGCAATCTCAATACCGGCTTCAAATCCACCCGTAGCACTTGCGCTCTGATAATGCTCGAAAGCCGCACCGATATCCCCATCGTTTACTGGTCGCCTGAAAGCACGTCGTGCAAGATTGCTAATGATGTCCCGAGCACAGGAGTCTTGTTCTGCCAGGGCTTCTGGGCGGCAGGTAAAAATTATCTGGCGGCTCGGTGTATTGGATGCCCCCGTCGCTTCATAAGGACCAGCGATTGACACAGAATGTACTGCCGGTTGAATACGCGGGTGACGATCTCGGTTGAAATGAGCAAGATAAGGCTGCCGTGTGGTTTCAATAACGGCCGAATTTTTTCTCAGAAATGCCACACCCACTTTATGTGAGCCGGCGATGACAGGAATCTCCGCTTCAAGTCCGGTGCCCGCACTTTCATCGGAATAGTAAAAAGTAGCAAAGCGTGCCGAACGCTGAGGCGTAACCTCAAACAACCCCACCCGCTGCCCATCAAGGGTAATTTCCAGTTCGTGCAGCTCGGTCAGACCTTCGACATTTTCGTTACGATCCCGAGCCAGCAGAACCTGAATCTGGTAATTACCATCGAGGGGGAAATTGTAATCAAACGATGTCCCGCCACGGGTGCCAAATGGCAAACCTTCGAATCGGTCCTCCTGGGTAAGATCTGCCGGAATCAGTTCTACATGGCTGGCTGCACTGTGCATCGGGGCGCCAATTGCGAGCCGGCTGATTTTCTGGGCCGCCGCTAGATAGCGTTCCATCAAGGTGGGTGAAAAATTGGTCACGTTGACATTATCGAAACCATAACTGGAATCATCGGCTGGAAGCATGCCCGTTACGTCAATTTCCAGCGCCAGCATATCCCGTATAGCGTTTTGATATTCGGTACGATTGAGTCGCCTGAAGGTTGGAGTTCGCCCTGGATTTGGATTCTCCAAGGCCGGTCCATCCAACGACTCTTCCAGGTAAGCAACAAAGTTCCTCATAGCGGCAGTGTCCGGACGCGGAATGCCGGATGGCGGCATGGCATTGGCGCGAAGCTTTCTGAGTACTTTTTCCCAGACTTCAGGATTCTCATGTGCGCTGTCGACATTGATCGAGTCCAGCTCCAACCCACCGGTTTTCAGTGTCTCGTTGTGACAGACAACACAATATTGATTGACCAGCGCGCTGGGGGAATCAACGGAGGCCTGAAGTTGAGCGGGCGCCGCGGGCGTAACCATAACGGACTGACCTTCTGGGGCCAGTAAAAAAAACACACTTAGTCCAAGAACAGCTAATCCAGTGATACCGAATAACAGCCATAATCTTGCCATTGAAGGGCCAACCTATCTGTTTAATCGTTCGTCGCGAACATTTAATGTTGTTATTTTGAATAGGCGTTCTGCTACGCCTGCTGCATACGTAAATTGCAAAATAAACCCCGAATTACGCGGTGTCAAGGGTTAATCCGGGACCGGTTTGTCAATACAACTCTTTTTTTAGGTTGTAGGTTTTGTCCAAATTATTTTGCCGTTGAAAAATCAGTGACATTACCTCATTGCTGTTACGTTTTCTCAAGCCAATTATAGCCTGTGGTCTTGTAACAAAAGCATCTAAGGCCTTTACCTTCAGTGACAGACGTGACGTTACCTCACTAAATAGGTTTCCTCTTTGCTAATCAAAATGTCGCATTGGCATTAAACGGGCTGGCGGTACCGCCTTCAATCGGGTTTATCTGAATTGAGGTCATAAATTCCCAGCGCTGCAAACGCGCTGCCGTTGCCGCGACATCCTTGAGATAGCCATTGTCTACAATAGGCAGCCCCAGGTTCACCTGGGTGAGCTGGTGGATAGGTCGATTAATACCGTCTACACCAGAGGGTTGAACATCATTAACCGCATCACTGATTAGAATCGCAACATCCCTTTCATGCAACCAGGGTAATACGGACGCATGTAAGCCCGCCCCACCTTGGCCATATCGCCATGGGCCTTCAACATCCCTTTTTGTCCAGCGGCCAGTGCGAATGAACAGGGCATCGCCACTACTTATTTTCACCCCGGCGAACTCTTCCCAGGCTTCCAGATCAGAAACATAGATCGGGGTACTTGGCTCCAACCAGTCGACACCCCGCATTAATGGAATATCCACCAGAACACCGCGGGTAATGTATGACGTACCCATTCGGTCAATTGCCAGATCTTCACAACCGGTAGCGGTCAAATTTTGCGGATACCCGTTAAAGATTACATATTCCCCATTCACCTCGGAGCGGTAATGACAAAGAGCATCCATGTGAGAAAGCATACCGTCGTGAAGAGAGAACGAAATCTGGTCCAAGGCAAATGTCGGTAAGCCGGTCTCTGGATCGAGTCTACTCATCCAGTGTTCAGTTGCTCCGAAGGTCCCGCTGTCCAATGTTACCTCTTCAGTGACAAAATGCTGAAGCGTTACGGTCTCTCCAACCCGCACTAAAGCGGCAGCCTGCCGGGTTTTTTCCGGCGTGATCAGGTTAAGTGTCCCTCGCTGATCGTCAGGTCCCCATCTGCCCCAGTTGGATAATTCCTGCTCCCACTTTTTTAGCGTATCCAGAGTCACCTTAACTGATGGATGTTGGGTTGATGGATGGACTTGGAATTCCTGGGCTATCGTTGTATTAATCAATAAAGTTGCCCAGGCTAGACAAGTTACCTGCAAGATAATTTTTAATTGTGGAACGAGGAATTTACTCATCAACTTGTGCCTCCACAGCGCGAGATAAAGGATCAGCCTAGGATAGTCACCAAGGCACTACGTGTCTAGGATAATCAAATTTGGGTTGTGCCTCGCTCAAAGGATTGCACTGAACTTGGGAGCAAAGTCTGAATTCCGTTATTTTCAAAACTAGCCATTATCCAAACATAACAAACTTTCAATCCAAATGGCGATTTCGGTAAGAAACAGATAGCATGCGGTAAATAAGCGGACTCCCGAAAAATAAGAGGAACACTATGGGTAGTAAATTTCTAGTCAGTTTTGTACTTCTGTTGACACTGAACATAAGTATTGTGGTCAGCGCACAACCTGGTCAACAAACTACCTTCCTACCACTGACCCAGGCAATTCTGAATGATCCAGATCCTAGTGACTGGCTTATGTGGCGGGGAGGTTACCGTAACTGGGGGTATAGTTCGCTGGACCAGATCAACCGGGAGAACGTAAAAGATCTTCGCCTGGCCTGGTCGTGGGCATTTGCACCGGCTCCCGGATCCAACGGTATGCAGGTGGAACCCATCGTTTACGATGGAATCATGTATGTGCGTCATGCCAATGAAAAGTACTCAGCCCATGACGCGGCTACCGGTGACATGATCTGGGAATACACACGCCCTTTGCCGATTGAAATTACCGGAGGCGATACCCGCCTCACAGTGCATCGGGGACGGGGAGTATTCATCTACGAAGATAAGCTCATTTCACATGCAACGGACGGTATGCTGTTTGCCCTGAATCCACGTACTGGGGCACTGCTGTGGGAGACCGCAATGACGGACTTCCGCGCGGGCCAGCAGCCAAGCGGTGCACCAGTAGTGTTCGGCGGCTCTATCGCCGTACCCTATAACTGCACGGCCTGGACTGCAGCAGATCCCTGCCATATGTCGGCTTACGATGTGGAAACAGGTGATTTATTGTGGCGTTGGCATACCAGCCCCACTCCTAGCGATCCGATGCATAGAACCTGGGGTGATGATCCACAGGTGTATCCTCTGGAGCAACGGCGAAACATGTCTCCGTGGATGACTCCAGCGGTAGATATCGAACGCGGACTTTTTGTGTTTGGTGTGGGTTCCAGTGCACCACAGCAACCGGAACTGGCCGGTACGGACGGTGAATGGCCTGATCGCTTGTATCAAGGTTCAACCGTGGCACTGGACTACCGTACTGGGGAATTGGTCTGGTGGGCACAACATCATTCGGATATGTGGAATAACGATTCAGTCTATGACCGTATCCTGGTTGATTCGATCGTTGCTCCCGATCCGCCAAATGCCCTGGGTGTCAATCCAGATATCTCGTCCAATGAAACCATGGAGCTGGTGATCGGTTCGTTTTCAAAAGATGCAATATTCTATGTTTACGACAGAAGCGACGGCACTTTTCTCTACGCACGACCGACCGCGTATCAAAATATACTGGACAGTTATGATGGGACAACTGGCGCTTATACTACGAACCCTGACGCCATCATGATCGCCGATGAGAGTCGAGAAACTACGATTTGCCGCGAAAACCGACAGATCCCCCAGGGAGCCTACAGTCCACTGACTAATGCCTATTATGTGCCGGCATTTAACGGCTGGTGTTCGGTGATCCGCGTGCGATCCTTGGACCCCACATTGGAAACGGGTTACAACACGTCTACTTTACGTAGCGAACCAAGCCCGGTCTCGCACCTGGGTCAACCGGAAGCCATTGACGTGGCAACCGGTAAAACCCTGTGGCGCCTGGACCGTGAGACTCCTCTTTATGGCATGTTAACTACTGGCGGTGGCTTACTGTTCGCGGCAGATACCAATCGGCGTTTCTATGCAATCGATCAGTGGACCGGAGAAACCCTGTGGCAGACAATTCTCAATGGGGCCAGCGACATGGCACCCATCTCGTTCGGCGTTAATGGCCAACAATATATAGCCGTTATTGCACCCAGCGGTACTCAGGCATCGGCGACCCATGTGGGCAGACTGGGCATCCGGTCACCGGTTGGAGTAAATAACCTGGGCCACACGCTGTTTGTCTTTGCTTTACCGGAAAGTGAATAACCAGCCATTGTCTTCCCGCGTCAGGCAGCTGTTTTCTTTGGCTTGTGCTGACTTAACACTTCCGATAATTCCATCAGGCTGCGTAGATTGTGGCTTGACCTGAAATCATCGACATAGGGCAACATAGCGCGAATACCTGCCACTTTAGGTTCAAAATCTTCATAGCGTAGCAACGGATTCAGCCAGATCAATCTTCGGGTTGATTTGCTCAAGCGTTCCATTTGCCAACTGAGGCTTTCCGCGCTATCTCTCTCCAGACCATCGGAAATGATCAGAGTCATGGCACCCTGCCCCAAAACGCGTCTTGACCAGATGTTGTTGAATTCCTTCAGGCAGGCACCGATGCGAGTACCACCAGACCAGTCAATTACTTCGTTAGACACAACCTCCAGCGCCACATCAACATCGCGGTGACGCAGGTGCCTGGTAATATTGGTCAGCCTGGTAGCGAAAACAAAGGCGTGTACCCGGTCACGGTCGTTGGTAATAGCGTGCATAAAATGCAACAACATGCGTGAATAGCAACTCATTGAGCCGGATATGTCACACAGAATTACCAACGGGGGATGTTTGCGTTGTGGTTTCTTGAATTTCAGCGGTATAGCATCGCTGGAACGCAAAGAAGCTCGAAGTGTAGAACGCATGTCTACTCGATAGCCCTGCTCGTCACGTTGAAATCGGCGAGTAGGCAGGTCCATTATGGGTAAGCGTAATTTTGCGATGACACGTTTGGCTTCAGCAATTTCTTCTCTAGACATAGTCTCAAAATCAATATCCTGCAGGACTTCTTTGGCAGAAAAACTAAAGCGGGCATCAAACTCTACCTGCTCCGAATCAGAATCATCTCTTGCGTTATTACTTGATGAGCCCATAGCTTCAGACAGTCGCCGACTCATCTGATCATGCTCTTCTTCACGCTCAATCCTTATTGTGGGCAACATGGTCCCCATCATTCGTTCCATGATACGTGGATTCCGCCAGAAAATATGAAAGGCCTGATCGAACAGTTCACGCTGATCGAATCGGTTTACAAACTGGGAAGACAAGGCGCAATACATGTCTCGCTGTACACCAACACCAACTAATTTTACCGCTGTAATCGCATCCAGAACTTTACCTGGGCCAATAGGTAATCCAGCGGCACGCAACAAGCGCGCAAAATACAGAATATTCTGAGCCATCCTGCCATTGTCTAAAACGTGTTGAGTTGAGAGCCTGGACTCAGCCATTGGTGTTTTGACGACTGGAAATTTCGAACTTTACCTGTTCCAGTAATTTCGCCGCCTCGCTGCCGCGGATCTTGGCTATGTCATCCTGGTACTTCAGTAGAGTTCCAAGGGTATTGTCTATGGCTTCACCGTCCAGCGTCACTTTGTCCAGCTGAGTCAATGCATCAGCCCAGTCGAGTGTTTCAGCGACTCCGGGTAACTTGAATAAATCTTCCTCTCGCAGGTGCTGTACAAAGGCAACGACCTGTTCGGTCAACTGCTTATCGATTCCTGGAAGTTTGGTAGCAACAATCTCCAATTCGCGTTCCGCACTGGGATAGTCTACCCAGTGATAGAGACAGCGCCTTTTTAACGCATCATGAATTTCCCGTGTCCGGTTTGAAGTAATTATTACGATCGGAGTTTCGACTGCTTTTATGGTGCCTATTTCGGGAACAGTGATTTGAAAATCAGACAGGATTTCCAACAGGTAAGCTTCGAATGGTTCGTCAGAGCGGTCCAGTTCGTCGATCAACAATACCGGAGCACCAGATTCATCACTGCGTAGTGCCTGCAGTAAAGGCCGTTCAATAAGAAATTCCCTGGAAAAAATATCGGTAGATAAGCTTTCACGATCTATATCGCCTGCCGCTTCTGCCAGACGAATCTCAATCATCTGCCGCGAATAATTCCATTCGTAAACGGCGGAAGAAACATCCAATCCTTCGTAACACTGCAAGCGAACCAATCTTCGGCCAAGGGATTGAGCCAGCACTTTAGCGATCTCGGTTTTTCCAACCCCCGCCTCGCCTTCCAGAAACAAGGGTCGGCCCATTTTTAACGCGAGAAACAAAGTGGTAGCAAGACGGCGGTCCGCTATGTAATTGCCTTGGCTTAATAAGGTCAGGGTTTCTTCAATAGTGGACGGTAGTGCTGTGGTCATGATTCGAATACTTTATTTACCCCGGGTCAGGTTCACTGCTTTTTCTGCAAAAATTCGAGGTAATCTGTTAAGTAGCGGCCCCCTCATTTCTTTGTGGGATTTCTGATCTATAAGCAAGCCGCGACGGCGCGCTTGGTCATTACCGAAACCAGGTGTGCCCGATACTCGGCGCTGGCATGAATATCGGTGTTCATTCTTTCCACAGGAATATCAACACTGTCACAAGCGGTGGTGGAAAAGTCCTGGTTCAAGGCCGCTTCCAGGCGCATTCCTCGATGGGCACAAGGCGTTGCACCAGTGACGCCGACCCGGACTCCATCACCAGTCTTCACTACAAATACGCCGACAATGGCATAGCGTGATGCTGGATTTTCAAACTTCATGTAAGCCGCGGCATCGGCCTTGGGAAAACTGACCGAAGTAATGATCTCATTTTCATCCAGGGCAGTTTCGAACATTCCGGTAAAAAATTCATCGCCAGGTATTTCCCGTTTGCTGGTCTTGACCGTAGCACCAAGGGCTATAACAGCGGCTGGATAATCCGCCGCCGGATCATTGTTGGCTATAGAACCGCCCAGGGTACCGCAATTTCGAACTGCCGGGTCGCCGATATTGCCAGCCAATGCCGCAAGAGCAGGAATCATGGATTGAACATCGGATGAAGCGGCTACCGCCGCGTGAGTGGTCATGGCTCCTATAGTAATACTGTCATTACCGACTGATATCCCAGTCAGCTCTTTGATACCACCAAGGTCTATGAGATCAGTCGGACTTGCCAGTCTATGTTTCATGGTGGGAAGCATGGTCTGACCTCCGGCAATAAACTTACCGTCTTCGGCAGTTCCCATTGCTTCGACCGCCGCTGCCACGTTAGCCGGTTTATGATAGGAAAAATTGTACATTTCTTAATCCTCTTTCCTTCTTATTCCTCTGAATTTTCAGGCACCCCGGGCCGCGCGCCAGACTTTTTCTGCTGTCGCAGGCATATCGATGTGTTTTACGCCCAGCGCATTGGTAATAGCATTGATCACAGCCGGTGGTGAAGCGATCGCCCCGGCTTCCCCGCAGCCTTTTACACCAAGGGGATTATCCGGTGGATCAGTCGGGGCATAATCCACATCGAACGATGGCACATTGTCGGCACGGGGCATCGCATAGTCCATATAAGAAGCTGTAATCAGTTGGCCATCGTTGTCATAACGACATTCTTCCAATAGCGCCTGACCGATACCGTGCACTATTCCACCATGGACTTGACCCTCTACGATCATGGGATTTATCAGTTTGCCAAAGTCATCCACCGCCGAATACTTAACAATTTCCACCTCACCGGTTTCCGGATCTACTTCCACTTCGCAGACATGAGTGCCGGCCGGAAAGGAAAAGTTCAGCGGGTCAAAAAAGGCATTTTCATCAAAACCGGGTTCAAGGCCTTCCGGGTAGCTGTGGGGAACATAGGCATTGAAAGCGACCTCGGCAATATTCATTGCCTTGTCAGTACCGGCAATGGTGAAGTTTCCGTCTGAGAATTCGATATCGCCTTCAGCCGCTTCCAAGGCATGGGCTGCGATTCGTTTACCTTTAGCGATAAGCTTCTCACAGGCCTTGGCGATGGCTACTCCACCAACTGCCAGTGAACGTGAACCGTAGGTGCCCATGCCAAATTGTGTTTTCGCCGTATCACCGTGGATTACTTCGATATTTTCGATGGGCACGCCCAATTGCTCTGAGACCAGTTGGGCGAATGTTGTTTCATGTCCCTGGCCCTGTGAGTGGGTACCGGTAAAAACCTGTACATTGCCGGTGGGATTGAAACGTACCTGTGCACTCTCCCACAAACCAACGCTAACACCCAATTGACCTACAGCCGCCGACGGCGCTATACCACAGGCTTCAACATAGGAGGACAAGCCGATGCCTCGGCGTTTACCTCGAGCTCGAGCTTCTTCGGCCCGGGTCGGAAAACCTTCATAATCCGCCAGGGCAAGGGCCTTATCTAATGCGGCCGGATAATCACCACTGTCATAACATTGCACTACCGGAGTCTGATAGGGGAAAGCATCCACCGGAATGAAATTACGTCGACGAATTTCAGCAGGATCGAGATTCATGTCGGCGGCGGCCACATCAACCAGACGTTCCAGCAAGTAAGTCGCTTCTGGTCGTCCTGCCCCACGACTAGCATCCACCGGAGACGTATTAGTGAACACGGCTTTGACCTCAGAGTATATCAGCGGTGTACGGTATTGGCCGGCCAGTAAAAATGCGTAAAGATAACTGGGAACCATGGTGCTGAAGGTGGAGAGATAAGCCCCAAGGTTTGCCTTAGTCATCACTCTCAGCGCTAGGAACTTGCCGTTTTCATCCATTGCCATTTCGCCTTTGGTGACGTGGTCGCGACCGTGGGCATCAGATAAAAAAGCCTCTGTGCGATCGGCAGTCCACTTAACCGGGCGATTAACCTTACGACAAGCCCAGCCGACCACCAGTTCTTCGGCATAGACGAAAATCTTGGCCCCAAAGCCACCCCCGACGTCGGGTCCGACGATCCGCAGTTTGTGTTCGGGAGCAAGCTGATTAAAGGCGGAAAGCACCAGACGATGTACATGCGGATTTTGTGTTGTCAAATGCAAAGTGATTTCTTCGGTACCGATATTGTATTCACCCAAAGCTGCCCTGGGTTCTATGGGGTTGGTCACCATTCGGTTATTCACCAATTCCAGAGTTGACACCTTGTGAGCCGAAGCAAAAGCAGCCTCGGTTGCCTCCTTGTCACCACAGGGCCAGTTGAAACACATATTGTTCGGTGCGACATCATGAATCTGGGGCTGGCCCTCATCAGCGGCAGTAGCCGTATCGGTAACTGCCGTCAGGATTTCGTAATCCACGTCCACTATTTCCGCCGCATCTCGTGCCTGTGCCTGGGTTTCGGCTATTACTATGGCGACGTGATCACCGACGTAATTGACCTTTCCCTGGGCCAGGGCCGGGTGTGCCGGGGCACGATGGGGCTCCCCATCATCGCTGGTGACAGTTACCCCACAGATTAAAGGGGCAATCCCATCCGCCGCCAGGTCATCACCGGTAAACACGGCGACTACGCCCTCAGCGGATGCGGCCTCAGCCGTATCAATGCTGTTTATTATTGCGTGGGCATGGGGGGAACGAACGAAACAGGCATAGGTCTGGCCGGCGACATTAATGTCGTCGGTGTAGTTGCCTTTGCCAATGAGAAAACGATGATCTTCTTTGCGGAGTACACTTACGCCAATGCCATTTTCTGCCATGATCAATCCCCCATTGCCTTGGCGCCTGCTCGCACCGATTTCACGATATTGTGGTAACCGGTGCAGCGACAGATATTACCTTCCAGTTCCTTGCGCACCGTTGATTCATCCAATTCATTACCATTACGATTGACGATATCCAGTGCACTCATCACCATTCCAGGCGTACAGAATCCGCATTGCAATCCATGGTTATCTTTGAAAGCCTGCTGCATTGGATGTAGTTGCCTACCACGGGCAAGCCCTTCAATGGTTGCAACATCACAACCCTCAGCCATAACAGCCAGTATGGTGCAGGACTTTACCGATTTACCGTTTATATGAACCACGCAGGCGCCACACTGGCTGGTGTCACAGCCTACATGAGTTCCGGTAAGACTAAGGTTTTCTCGTAAAAACTGCACAAGTAGTGTGCGGGATTCAACCTCAACTGTTACTGGGTTCCCGTTTACCTTCATCGAAACAGTGGGCATGTGAACCCTCCCTTGTTGTATTGCGGAGTGTTTCGGGTAATTTCCGCTTGAATGATTGTAATTATTTGTTTTGGCTCTTGTGGAAAAGAGGACTGAACAGTGTCAAAGATTGTGTGGCGCAGGTCAAGCGCGATCGCATTTCAGCCTTGCTGAGAAAAAGTTTAGCTGATTAGCCAAATATTTGATAAACCACCAAGAGCATTGCCGCTAATGCGATAACCCATAGCCCTATAGGTATTCTTGGCCGCCCTCGCGTGGCTGCTTCTGTTTCGGTTTTTGTTTCCGACTCACCTTTACTATCTGCCCCTGCATCACTGACTAGGATTCTACTGAAATTATTGAAAAACTCCGCCGCCAATTTATTCGCCGTACCATCGATCAGGCGTGATCCCATTTGCGCCAGTTTGCCCCCCACATGGGCTTGGGCACGATAGGCCAGAATCGTACTGTCACCATCTTCTTTGAGCGAAACAACCGCTCCACCATTGGCAAAGCCAGCCGCACCACCCTTGCCCTTACCATTAATCGTGTAGCCATGTGGCGGGTTTATATCTGAAAGTGTAATGACAAAATTGAAGGTAGTTTTGACCGGACCCACTTTGACGATTATTCGAGCCTTGAAATTATTTTCCGCGGTCTCTTCAAAGCTTTCACAACCGGGAATCGACGCTTTTAAAATTTCCGGATCATTCAAGGCCGCCCAGACCTGTTCCCGGCTCGCCCCGATACGATTTTCAACATTCATTTCCAATTGATGAATACTCTAGGACTGTGTTAACCCGACAGCGGCACTTTGCGTTGACGTGTAGCTAGGTAACTCACTGGACAAAGAGTCTAGCACAAGCAGAATCAATGCCGTATTGAATAGGCGCTTAACAAAATTAACAGGTATCCATGCCTTCCTTTTCTTCCAGGGATATACTTTGAATAGGGCGGTATCAATAAAATAGGTTCGACACGATAATTTGCTCATAGGAATTTTTTCGCTGCAATGTATTGCAATTGAACAATGCATAGCGTTTATTAACTCAGGTAAGTTCTGCAGCGAGATCCTGGGAGGATTTTAAAATGATAAGCGCTTTTGATCACGTGGCAGTGCCGATGGAACGCGTTGAGGCGATGGTAGAGTTTTATACGAATCTTGGGTGCTTTGTTGTTGAGCAAAATTCCGGGTTGATTTATGCCGTCATCTTTGGCGATAACAAGATTAACTTTCATACACCTCAACTGTGGCAAACAGGACAATTCGATTTAAGAGGTCCGACCGCGCTTCCTGGATGCGGAGATTTCTGCTTTGTATGGCAAGGCACACAGGAATTGCTCGAAGAAACTTTGGCCAAGGCAGGCGCCAATATAGTTGAAGGCCCGGTAGAGAGAACCGGGGGCATGAACGGTGGCAGCACCCGTGGCACCAGCATTTATACCCGCGATCCGGATTCCAATTTGTTAGAGTTTATTAATTATGGTTAGGAGCTTGGTGAAAACTGGCTACGCTTTCGAAAACAGCATTAGTTCTCAGAGCGCCGCTTTCTCCCTGTATCTCCATCTGAAATAAAATCGCATAAATCCCTCAAGCCATGCAACTTTCTAGAAGTTGATACGTCTATATAGCTACTTCCACATTATATTCACCTAAGTCTATTTGACTATTTTTTAGGAAATGCCATCAAGTACTAACCTCCCTTATTTCAAACAGAGAATTCTACCTATATAGAAATCTATGGGTTAAATCACGCCCAATGAATTGATATAGTCTATGCCCAAATAAACCAGGAATGAACAATTTCAATAATCTGTAAAACAAGGAAGAAATATGCTACGACTAGTCAGCATCTGCAAAGTTCACCGTACCGATGAGCTCGAAACCACCGCGCTGAATAATATAAACCTTTCTGTTGCCGAAGGAGAATTCCTTTCTGTTATGGGCCCTTCTGGTTGTGGAAAATCTACTTTACTCAACACCATCGGATTACTCGATACACCCACAAGTGGCGAGTACTATTTTAATAACGAAGAACTGGCCAAGTATTCTGAAGCGCAACGGGCCAATGTACGTAAGGATAACATCGGTGTCATATTCCAGAGTTTTAACCTAATTGACGAACTGACTGTCTATCAGAACGTTGATCTGGCTTTGCTATACCAGAAAGTACCAGCGAGTGAACGCAAACAACGCGTTGATGAGGTCTTGAAAAAAGTTGGTATTGATCACCGCACCAATCACTATCCGCAACAATTGTCAGGTGGTGAACAACAGCGGGTAGCGATCGCTCGAGCGATAGTCGGTCATCCCAAGTTATTGCTGGCTGATGAACCAACAGGAAACCTGGACACAGCCAATGGCGACGGGATAATGAATTTGCTAAAGGAGCTGAA
>SMVA01305182.1_pt1 | contig 15320 bp, 12 predicted proteins | sample 2456451 | NCBI WGS metagenome assembly SMVA01 (sample SAMN11095933, study PRJNA526329) | marine sediment metagenome | biome: Marine sediment; feature: Surficial sediment; material: Deep marine sediment; isolation source: Hadal surficial sediment | place: Pacific Ocean | collected 2014-05 | depth...
AAAATGAACAATCCAGATATACAAATGAATTCTGAATCAACATGGCCATTGATCAATTCTAGGCTATCCTGTTTCTGACCTACTGCTCAATTAATTTTTGTTTCTGCATATGACCACTATATCCACCGACCTATTGCCCAGCATTGTAATTGAAACTGGAGATCATCCAACTCACACTATTCTATGGATGCACGGTCTTGGTGCAGACGGAAACGATTTTGTTCCCATCGTCCGCGCACTTGATCTGCAATCTAGTATCCATACTCGTTTTGTGTTTCCCCATGCGCCGATGCAATCGGTAACTATTAATGGCGGGTCTGTGATGCGTGCGTGGTATGACATATCTAATCAAATTTTGAGTAGCCACGAAGATGTAGCTGGCATACGTGCCTCACAATTTGCAATAGAAACACTGATCAGTCAGGAGAAGAAAAACGGTATTAGACCAGAAAATATCGTGCTTGCGGGCTTTTCTCAAGGGGGTGTGATAGCGCTTCAGACCGGCCTACGCCATCCGGAAAAACTCGCTGGCATCATGGCACTGTCGTGTTATTTACCACTGGCACAAACATTTGCGACAGAAGCTCATCAAGCCAATTTATCCACCCCTATTTTTATGGCGCATGGTCGTAATGACCCAGTCATACCACTGACGCTAGCGACATTATCAAGACAACAATTGCTTGAATCAGGCTATTGTGTGGAATGGAACGTGTACCTGATGGAACATTCAGTTTGTATTGAAGAAATTTCCGATATCAGCAAATGGCTAAAGCAAGTATTAATATAACCTGATAGAAATATTCTATCCCGCTTCTGGCGGATTAACACGATTAGCAATCTGCCACTGCTATCTAGTTTAATTGTTTATAACATCAACTCTGCTGCAGCGCAAAGTACAACTCCAAAGTACAACTCTCTAGTACTTTCAACTAGTAGGTAGTAGACCTGGTCGAACACCTATGATACTCATTCTGTATCTACAGGTATCTTAGTTGCTGCTAAATACAGCTTCCGCACTTAAATTATAAACGTCTAGCGATCGAAATTTCAACCCCAAGCATGCTTTAGGGATGTTGCTTTTGTGACGGATCTGTGACGAACCCGATGCGTATTATCCCAGCTTTTGCAGCAATCGACATCACCTGTGCCACACGCTCATAAATGACATGCCTGTCAGCGTGTATATGCAACTCTGTCTTTGGGTCCTGCTTTACCTTCTCAGAGAAGCGTGATGTGAGCTGCATCAGAGCAACCGGCGCACCATTCCAGTAGAGACTTGCGTCATCTCGAATGCCAAGTGCAATATGCTCTGGTTTCGTGATATTTGGACTGCTTGATGCTTTAGGCAAGTCCACCTTGACTGAATGTGTAAGCAACGGTGCAGTGATGATGAAAATTACCAACAACACCAACATTACATCCACCATCGGTACCACATTAATCTCAGCCATTGGCGTCTGACGCCCACCACTATCCATACTGCCAAATGCCATCACTTCCTCCCTTCAACGGGAGATACTACACGTAGCGATCGCACTTCCCCTGCTGAACTATTGGTCTTAGCGCCGACAGAGATTAGCGCAAAAATATCATGAGCAAAAGCATCCAAGCGTGCCAGCCATATACGATTACGGCGTACGAATGCGTTGTATGCTAAGACTGCTGGAATCGCTACAGCTAATCCAAGTGCTGTCATGATAAGGGCCTCACCCACCGGCCCGGCCACTTTATCTAACGTACCCTGGCCGGAAAGGCCAATTTGTATCAGTGCGTGATAGATGGCCCACACAGTACCAAATAAACCGATATATGGAGCTGCAGAACCGGCTGAAGCCATTACCGTGAGCCCGTTTTCCACACGACTAGCTTCCTGGTCTATACCGTTGCGCAACACGCGAGTTATAAATTCGCTTGCGCCTCCTGCTGCCGCAAGTTTTTGCAAACCATGCCTTTCTGAATCAACAGCAGCATCCAATGCAAACCGTGCAAGTTGAGCAAAAGCATTATTAGTCGAACCACCATTTAAAGTAGAGTCTACCTTCTGCAATGAATCAGCGCTCCAGAAACGCTTAAGAAAAACCTCCGCACGTCTCCCTTCTAGAAAATTAGCAATACTCTTGGTAAAAATAAGATACCAACTCGCCACGGAGAGCATGAGCAGCAACACAAGCACGCTGATGCCAACTCCATCGACTTGGGTAAGAAAATGTGCAAATCCAAGCCCTTGTTCCATGATATTAGTATCCTTGTAGTACGAAATTAAAAGGTTGTAGCGCAACAGCCCGCACTGGCTGTCCGTTACGCAGAGATGGATTGCAGCGCCATGTTTTTACTATAGCTAAAGCTGCCTCATCTAGGCGTTTGTAACTACTACTCTCAACTACTCTTGCAGTACTCACGTAACCATCCTCGTCCAATTCTACTCGTAGAACCAACTTGCCTTCTTCACCAAGTCGACGTGAAAGTGGCGGATAAGATGGTGGTATCAATTCGGGACATGTAACAGACAACTCTGTAAACAGATTAATAGGCCCAGCCGGTGCCGACACTAGTGCTGGATCGGGGATTGGCGCTTCTACCACTGCGACCGGTGGAGGTGAAGGTGAAGGTGCAATCACCTCAGTCTCAGATAATACTGGCGCTTCGGGCACAAATTGCTGCAGTTGCTGCTTCTCTACTGGTCTGGGCTTTAGCTTTAGCTTTGGCTTTGGCTTAGATGGAAGTAAGGGCGAATCAAGTCTACGTACTTCTTCCACTTTGGGCTCAGTAATGAAATTTACAAAAATCGTCGCAATCTGTTCAGGCAAAGGAATTAATCGTTGTTGATTCAATAAAACGTAAAATAACGCGCTATGGGTTGCTAGAACAAACAGGAGAGCCGGTAAAAAGACAGGGAGATTGAGCTTTGCAAGCATATATTCAGAAGCGTTTGAAAAGTAATCTACGTTTACCAACTAGAAATAACTGTAAATTAGTGGATTCAATCATTATCGATCTAATTCTCTCGCGACTAGATTGGTGCGCCTTAATTTCAATAATACTAACCATATTTGGTAATTGTAAATCTAATTACGAATGAGTCGTATACTATTTACGGAATTTTACCACTTAATTTATACGCCCACATATAAAGAATGCAAGAAAAGAATGCAAGAAAGGTTAGCAAATTCTCCCTTTTTATAGCTATTTAGATAGCCTATCTAGGTAAAATGATTAAATAACAAAGTCTTAAGTAAACGAAAGTTACTTCATGATTCAGTAAATTATCGCAGAATAATAGCAATCAGCAAAATCTTCTAACTTGATAATGACGTCGTAGTCAAAATTACGCGAATAGCAGAAACGACTAGTATTTAAGTATCCACGGGAATTCAAGAAACTATAGTTCATATAACTATATCAAGTACTTACGTGTATGTCCTGATTAGCAGTGAGTTTTTAGATCAAAGAACTTTAAGCGAGTATACAAACATGTAGTAATTAAAACTTGTCAGCTTCTCTAAATATAAATTCTCACCAGCCTGTGACCTCTTACCAATTCTGCTATAAACTGTCCCAGAATATTGAAGGAATTTGCTATTATTAATTGTAAAGACCGAATCGTTTCCACCAACTATAGGCAAATCGTCTGGCTACCCAAGAGGAATTTTCCAACTTTTTGATAGGAACCGAGCGACGTGCCTATAAAAAGGTGCTATTTTCGGTGCGTGACGAACATGTGGCGCTGGATATCGTCCAGGATTCTATGATGAAACTTGCAGAGAATTATGCTGCCAAACCGCTGGAAGAACTTCCTCCTCTCTTCCAACGCATTCTGCAAAATACCACTCACGATTACTACCGGCGGCAGAAAACCCGCTCGTTATGGACTACCCTGTTTTCATCTTATACTCCTAAAGATCAGGAAAACGAAAGTGAAGAATACGATCTGCTGGAGACTCTGTCAGTAAAGAAAGAATCAAATTTCAGCAGTGACCCATATAAGCAACTGGAACAATCTCAACTCATTGATTCTATTGAAAGAGCAATAACAATTCTGCCTACACGTCAACGTGAAGCTTTTCTATTACGTTACTGGGAGGAGATGGATGTCACTGAAACCGCAGCCGTAATGGGATGTTCGGAAGGTAGTGTTAAAACTCACTGCTCGCGCGCATCCCATACTCTTGCTGCTATACTCAGGAAAAATGGAATAGAATTATGAACGAACCTGAACTAGGAAGAAAAATCGCACAACTGTTAGACCGCGGTCTGGACGATATCGAGCAGAATACATTGAATCGCCTACAATCGGCGCGCAAAACCTCCCTTGAAAATCGACTTTTGGTCGAAACGTTAGTACCCGCTGGTGACGGCGGCACCATCGGCGCCGTCCATGAGGGATACTTCCGGAACTTTAATACTAAAAACCTACTACCACTGGCCGCCCTACTACTTGTTCTAGTCGGTATCTCCTACTGGCAGACCCCCCAGTATGGAGACGAAAATGAGGAAATCGACATACTGCTGCTCGCCGATGACCTACCAATTAATGCTTATTTCGATAATGAATTTGATGCATGGCTAGACTCCTAACGGTAGCACTTTGTTTATATTTTTCACTACCCAATTACGCTCAATCTGAGCCCAACCAATCTTCTTGGACAAGATTAAGCCCTCAGCAAAGGGAAGCCTTGGCACCGCTTGCTAAAGATTGGGACAGGATGGATCCTGCCAAAAAACAAAAATGGCTTGGTTTCACCAAACGCTACCCGAACATGACTCCATTGGAGCAGCGGCGCATACAGATGAATATTGGTGATTGGAATTCACTTACCCCAGATCAACGCAAACAAGCACGGAAGAAATACCGAAAGATAAAAAATCTATCCCCAGAAAAACGCCATGAAATTAAACAAAAATGGCGAGAATACAAACAATTGCCAAAATCTAGTAGGAAAAACCTGAGGTAGTAATCGTACGTAACATTCTGACCCTGACTCATACCCATCCATAACTTCATAGTGGCAACTATTAGTTTTGATACTGCGGGAAGCACCGCCCTCTGAATGAATTATCCCAAAACAATTGAGACTTCTATGCCCGGAGTCTGGCGGAGACTGCTCAGTATGATTTACGAATTGTTACTCTTGGTTGCGGTTCTGTTTATTGCTGGTCTTATATTTCATCTCATATTCCGTGATACGGATTCACCTTTTTTCAAGATAGTTTTTCAGCTTTATCTGTTAAGTGTGGCTGGTATTGATTTAATTTGGTTCTGGACGCATGGCGGCCAAACTCTGGCAATGCAAACCTGGAAACTACGAGTAATAAGCGTTGATGGAAAGAAAATCAGCATTCGGCAGGCGATTGCACGCTACCTTTTTGCAGTAACTGGTATCTCTTTTTTTGGATGCGGAATACTCTGGGCACTGTTCGATCGTGACCGTCAGTTTCTACATGATAGACTGGCAGGTACCAAAATCATAAGTGTAGACGGATGAAACAAGAATGAAGGATTGTAGCTGCTAAATGATAAAAAATGGAAGTTCACAAACAAAGCCTTCATCACACAGTTCCTCCTACCGTCAACCCATCTATTCGTAGCGTTGGCTGACCCACTCCTACCGGTATGTTCTGACCTTCCTTACCGCATGTGCCAACGCCCGGGTCAAACGATAGGTCGTTTCCTATCATGGCGATACGCTTGAGCACGTCAGGACCATTGCCGATAAGAGTTGCACCCTTTACTGGATAAGAAATTTTACCGTTTTCTATCATGTAGGCTTCTGCAGTAGAAAAGACAAATTTCCCGCTGGTGATATCTACCTGTCCACCACCGAAATTCACCGCATATAGACCATGTTTTACCGAAGAAATAATATCTTCAGGGCTTCTGTCACCATTTAGCATATAGGTGTTGGTCATGCGCGGCATGGGAATGTGAGCAAATGACTCGCGTCTACCGTTGCCAGTTACAGACGCATTCATTAGCCGCGCATTCAGGCTGTCCTGTAAATAACCTTTCAGAATGCCATTTTCGATCAACATAGTACATTGAGTGGGATTGCCCTCATCGTCAATGTTCAATGATCCGCGTCGTCGAGCAATCGTACCATCATCTACCACGGTTACACCATCAGCCGCGACGCGCTCGCCAATGCGCCCAGAGAATGCAGAACTACCCTTACGGTTGAAATCTGCTTCCAGTCCATGACCAATGGCTTCATGTAACAGTATTCCCGGCCAGCCAGAACCTAGTACCACCGTCATGACTCCAGCTGGAGCAGATTTTGCACCCAGATTGACAAGTGCTTGATGTACCGCTTTCGCTGCGTAATCAAGTAATACGTCATCAGTAAAATAGGTGTAATTAAAGCGCCCGCCACCGCCTGCGACGCCTTGTTCGCGATGACCATTTTCCTCGACAATGACTTGCAGTGAAACTCGCACCAGGGGTCGGACGTCTGCGGCCAATCGTCCATCGCTGCATGCTACCAGTATCACCTCGTATTCCCCGGTAAGAGAGGCCATCACTTGGATAACGCGTTTGTCGATCGAGCGGGCATAACCTTCTATTTTTTCCAGCAGCATTACCTTGTCCGCATCCTTTAGACTGGCTATGGGATCCTGAGGCATGTAAAGCTCACGTCCTCTGCATCGCTTGACTGCCTGTACCGAATGTGACCCACCCTGCCTAGCAATGGCACGTGTAGCCTGTGCCGCCGAGGTAAGTGCAGGCATACTAATGTCATCGGAGTAGGCAAATGCCGTCTTTTCTCCACTTACCGCACGTACACCCACTCCCTGATCAATGTTGAAATTGCCAGATTTCACTATGCCTTCCTCTAAAACCCAACCCTCTGCACGGCTATACTGAAAATAAAGATCGGCGTAATCTACGTGATGCGTAAATATTTGTCCGAACACCTGTTGCAATCTGGCTGTATCTATTTCGTATGGCATTAGCAAACAACGATCGGCCATATTGAAAAGATCGTTAGGCTCGGTAACAAGTTCTGTAACCATGGCATCTGGATTCATTGTCTAATTTTAAAGAAACAATATTAAAAACGGAAGTTAAGTTTAGTTTAGCAGAAATGCAAGGTGCGATGTTTTAGTGCGGGCAAACTGTTTCGTACGCTAGTCTGATAGCCATGGTTTATATTTGCAAGTACTACTCCTGACCCGTGTGGTAGGCGATCGAGTACTACCCCCCAAGGGTCTACGATCATACTGTTACCGTAAGTTTCACGACCGTTAACATGAAGACCACTCTGAGCAGGCGCAATCATATATGCTAGATTTTCAATAGCGCGAGCACGAATCAGCGTTTCCCAATGAGCCTTTCCGGTGATTGCTGTGAAAGCTGATGGTGCGAAAATGACATCCACCTTTCCCATCGAGCGATAAAGCTCTGGAAAACGCAAGTCGTAACATATGGAAAGGCCAATACGACCAAACGGTGATTCCAACGTAACTACTTCATTGCCTGCTTCGATGGTTTTCTCCTCAGCATAACGCTCTTTACCAAGCACAAGATTAAATAGATGTATCTTGTCGTAACGAGCAACTTGCTTGCCAGAGTTATCATATACAAGGCAACTATTTCTTACCTTATCAGGCTTGGATGATACTAGTGGCACAGAACCTCCCACAAGCCATATACCATGGCGCTTGGCAGTTCCACTTAGAAACTCCTGTATCGGCCCACTACCAGCTTCTTCACGCACTGCTACCTTGTCAATGTCTTTCATGCCCATAATGCAAAAATATTCGGGAAGCGCTACCAGCCTCGCTCCCTTGGATACAGCTATATCGATCAGCCGCGCAGCCTCTTTCAAGTTGGCAAGTACTTTGGGTCCAGCTGTCATCTGAATGGCAGCAATACAAATTTCACTACCGGACGTTTCTCTGGGGTTAAATGTAGTGGGTGTTGAATCTTTGGACATTATTCTCAACCATTAATTTGCAATTCAATTATTTATGCCAAACAGGATAAGGGTGAAATGCCAGCTATACAAACCTCGATCGATAAGCTAACTTCTACCCGTCCTTATTATCGTTTAGTCCCTTTAGGCTGCTGTAGTTTTCAATGCAACTTGGTTATGATAGGCTCCGTCCAAGTACCGGTAATGTTGTATTTATTAGATATAATCGGGTCTTCTAGTGACTTATTTACGATTATAGTTGCAATGTCAACAACCGGTGTAACCAAGCCCAATGAAGGAATAACTGTGACATGTAGCTTATAGGTTTCCGCGGACAGATTCGTTTTCCCTTTTATTTTTACGTCTGCCGCAGGCCCCCCAATCTTAAGGTCATCTGTAAACGCTGTACCACGGATGATACTAGCACTGCCAGAGAGTTTGTCAAAACCGAACCCGTCACCGAACACATCACGGAAATCCAATCTAACTCTTCTTGGCAAGGATTGCAGATCAAAAATACCAAATAGTTTACTAATGCCCAACTCAAATTTTGGAAATTGCCCATTCTTGGCCTGCACCTTAATTTCACCAGATAGAGTTGGATAATCAATTGATTGGGGCCCACCGAACCACGACAGCACACCTTCAAGTTTGCCACTGCCACGTTTAACTCGATCAGGATAACCAAAGCGCGTCAGAAACATATCAATATCACTTGCTTCTAGTTTGATATTCATCTGAATGCTAGGAGAAGCGGAATGATTTTTCCATATTCCATCCGCTATAAGCGAACTGTCGTGATTGGAAATGTATAGTTTTTCGATTCGCCAGTTCTGACCTTGTTGACTTGCAATTAATTCAAGCTTGCCGAGTTGTTTCTCATTGATGATAAGTTTGTCCGCCACCACGTCAAGCGCAGGCAGGCTCTTTTCTTGTTGCTGTTGCTTTGCTATATTCGGCTCGGTTGAGTAAACAGCGGGCACAATCAGCCTTTTCAATCGTGCAACCACTTTGCCCTTATTGTGTGGGTACCAGTTGACTTTACCGTCAATTTCCCTGCTTAAAATGGTGAAGCGCCATTCTCTGCTATTGATGCTGGCATCCAACGCTACATCGTTAAAGCGCCTACCAAGAAAATTAAGTACGCAAATCTGTAAATTAATTCTTGTCAGGCCTAAAAAAAGCTCATTCGTCTCATTAGGTTTATTAAAAAAATTGAATCGTTTTAATAAATCACGCCACTGATCCAGGTCCAGTATCGGCAATGAACCAATTAATAATACACCTGTATCAGGCAACATCGAAGGTGCTGTGCCTAAACTCAAAATACCACGCTTTACATAATAATTTCCGGCCTCATCCCGGGAACGCAAGATTTTCGCTGCTACTTGCGTGCCATAGCTTATGTTCAGCATATCCTGTTGTAAGTCTATAACCTTCTTTTCAAAACGTAGTGGGGTCACATCACCAGCCATCTTGGAAAAAGGTTCAGGAAAATCCGAAGTAATGCCCTGTAAGGATGATTCAATGGATATATTTACCAACTTGTCGTGAATTTGAAAAACCGCACGCCAATCAGTGCTTCCACGTAAATACTTTGTCCATATCTGTGTAGCTCTAGTGGGTCTACCCTGGGTAAGTTGGCGCAGGTTATCAAGATTAGCCTTACCAAGCACTGTCAAGCGTATACCACCGCCTGGTGGAATTGTGGAATTGATCGTTACCGGCCCTCCGAGTATCTGGGCACGAATTTTTTCCGTATTTATACTGGACTCGGTGAATGTCAAGATACCGTTTACTTTCTCTAGGTTTATTACTTTCTCTAGGATTGCTTTCTCCAGGTAAGGTACGTGGAAACCAAGAGCAATCTGATTATTATTAAACTGATAACTACCAGCTATCTTGATATCATCAGAATATGGCAAGGGAATAGAAAGATCGAGCAGCAGTTCCCCATTCCCAATAGCACTGATACGGTCAACAGTGTCAGGGGTATAGCTATCTACCACATGCTTTGCGGCAAATTTCATAAATTGTTTGGTAGATCCAGTAGCCACACCCTTAATTTGTAATATCACATCGGATGCCATCATGTCAGCAATCTGCACTTTCACTTTGCTTAATTTGGTATCAAATATGTTCGCCTGTGAAATATTAATTTCCATCTGGCTACCCTGAAACAGTAGATTTGCTGATATATCTTCTATCTTTGGCCATCCCGGGATGTAATCTAACACCGCCCCCGATGCTTTCATGCTAATTTGAAAAATACCACGTTTATTATTGTTGAAAGGAAATTCAGCTAGGTTGCCTTTGAGGCGCAGTCGCACATCATTCAGTTCTCCCGCCACTATCAATTTCTCAATCCATTCATGAGAAAATTTATTCCCCATCAGCAAATATTGTCCCACATAGAGTGCGTCTGCATGCATCAGATGGCCTACCAGATCAATTTCACCTAGGCCATCACGCTCAGTACGATAACTGCCGTGAATGCCCCCAGAAACATGCTTGTTTGCGAATGAAATATTGCTGAATTTAATTTCTATAGAATCTTTATTTGTCAAAGGACTCCAGCTAGCTTGGCCGGTAAATGTATCGAGCAATAGCACCTCGCGGAATATCCTAGGCAAATCCAAACTGAACTTTCTCGAATTAAAATTTAGCGTACCGCCTTTATCGCTTATATCTATATAGCCGCTGACACCACTGAATGCTGGCACCTCCTTAAATCTATTCATACCTATATTAATAAACCTTCCTTTCACGCTTAAATGTGCAGGCGCTAACCACGCACCATCCCATTCCGCTCGCATGTCATGAATTTCTCCGCGAGGAGACAACCCATTAATCCGCTCACGCAAAGGCCCATCTATAGGAAAATATTCCACCAGATCTCCCAAAATACCTAGGTCTAGCCCATCAACACTTAATTTCCGACTAACATGTTTCCCATCATGATCCCGAACTGTTTGCAGCAAAAAATCTACTGGTTGCAATACACGCTCTCCGCGAATGACAGCGCCCAATTGATGGGCAAAGAGTTCAAAGCCTTTGCCTGTATTGTTATTTATTTTTTTCCATCCCATTCTGCCCTGGAGGGAAGCAAGATCCAGTTCTGGTAACTCATGTGTTAAGCGTATTTTGACATTTTCCAAGAGCAAATCTGCTGTCAGCCGTTTTATGTCTCCCCCATCTAAATTGATCCACATTCGAAGCGCTCCAGTACCACGATTGATTTCAGTTGTTTCTGAAAGCGTGAACCAGGTTCGCCAAGCGGCAATATCCGCATAATTCAATTTGACGAATAACCGTCCATGCCACTGTTCAGGAGTATTCAACAACTCCCCGGTAAAATCTCCACGTACATCTAGCGGTGAAGCAAGTTCAGCGGGAGGAGTAGCACGTACACCAAAACGATGACGATTTCCTCGATTTTCCAAATGTAAGCTAACTGCTTTGAATTCCAATAACGGTGCGCCACGTTTTTCATCCTGCCAGAAAATATTGGCATCAACAACATCAACATGTCTCTGGTGCAGCAACCAAGTTAGAAAACCGATCTGGGCTGCAGTTTGCTCTCTGCTAATCGTAATGCCCGCTACATGTAGCACTCCTTTAGCATCGTGGTATACCGTAAGACTGGGTTTCACAATCTTAATTTCACGAAAGTCCAATTCACCATGCAACAATGAAAGCCACGAAAATGTACTCTCTATTCTATTTAGCAACAATACAGGACTACCCTTTTTGTCATGTACCTGTAACTTACGCAGCATCAGATTGGGGTATAAGCCATCCCAGTTTGCGCTAATTGAACCTATGGTTACACGCTGTCCAGCTGCCTGAGTGATAGCAGAAGCAATGTCTTCACGGTAATGGTCAATGTCAGGTAGCAGCCAATAACGCAACGTCAACAGTAACAGGCTGACACAGACTGCTAAGACAAGCAGACACGACGTCAGAAACCGAAACAAAAAGCCGCTACGCTGCACAAGAGGTAAAATTGCTGACAAGTTCAATAAATTCTTCCAGTTTTGCAGCCGGGAAGGTACGCTCTACTCTGCCCAGACAGGAAGGACCAAAATATGCTCTCAGGACTTGATCCGATTGATAAGATGCGATTGTATCTAGGATTGGATACGGCAATGCTTTTCTTCATGTAACCTTCCGAATAGATTACATGAACACCAATAGAATAACTAGTTTAACAAAAATTATTGTAGCTCTGAATCCTTAACTATGCATACAACCAATTACTTTGCTGAAAAAAAAATCCATTCTAGCCTAACTTTTAGTCGCTATGCACAACGCTTACTAGAAAGCGAACCTGAATTGTGGACGGAGCTTAAACAAAACATGCAACATCCTTTTTCTAAAGAGGAAATGCAAGCATACCTGAATGCATTTCCTAATGTTACAAACGATGCAAATGCCCTCCACAGTGCCCTACGCCACTTGCGCAAGCGAGTAATGCTACATCTAATAACACGCGATCTCAGTGGATTAGCAGATCTTTCCGAAGTGATGATGAGCATGACTAATTTAGCCGAAATTACCATTTGCTTCGCGCTAAAACGTCATCAAACTTGGCTGACCAATCCTGACCGCTATGGCTTCCCCAAGGGTAACAAATCTGGAACGAATCAGGAAATGCTAGTGATCGCCATGGGTAAACTAGGCGGAGGTGAGCTTAATGTGTCATCAGATGTTGATCTGATATTTTTTTACCCAGAAGATGGCGAAACTAGTGGAGTCAGGCCTATTTCCAACAATGACTTTTTTGCCCGTCTAGGGCGCAAACTAATTGCCAGCCTCAATGACATTACTGCTGATGGCTATGTATTTCGTGTTGACATGCGGCTTCGTCCCTATGGTGAAGGCGGCCCTTTAGTTATGAGCTTCGCCATGCTGGAAGAATATCTTGTTACCCAAGGACGTGAATGGGAGCGTTATGCTTGGATCAAAAGCCGAGTAATCGCTGGCCCACGCAAAATGGAATCGACACTTATGGAACAAATAGTACAACCGTTCATATTTCGGAAATACCTGGATTTTGGTGCTTATGAATCCATGCGTAACATGCACTCGCAAATCCGCGAAGAGGTCAGCCGTCGTGAAATACACAACGATGTCAAACTTGGACCAGGTGGCATTCGCGAAATCGAATTCATCGCCCAAGTATTTCAATTGATCCGTGGTGGTCGTAATGCAGAACTGCGTATCCGTCCCACGCTTGCTATATTAGAGCGTCTGTGTGAAAAAAGACAGTTAACAAAAAGAATAGTTGTAGAGCTCACGAACGCCTATGGCTTTCTGCGTAATCTGGAACACCGTTTACAATATCTCGATGATCAACAAACACAGACATTGCCAAGAAGTTCAGCAGACCAAATACTAATAGCAGCCGCCATGGGCTTCCCCGACTACGATAGTTTTCTACAAGAACTCGACACCCATCGAATCAATGTAACCCGCCACTTTGAGCAAGTCTTTACCACTTCGAATAAATCAAAATCCCAGAACGCACTGGCATGGCTGTGGCAGGAACCGACAGAGAAAAAATCGGGGGTTGTGGTTGCACGACTGGATGCTATGGGATTCTCTGATCCGGAGAAAATCCTCGCTCATTTACAGAAATTCCGCAACAGTACTCGCTATCGACAACTACCAGATTCCAGCCAACAGAGAATCGATGTGTTGATCCCCATCCTGATTGAAGTGGCGATTAAATTTCCACCTGCCGACACTACCCTGGAACGCATGTTGCAGCTACTCGAAAGTGTGAGTCGACGTGCTTCCTACCTTTCGTTACTACTGGAGCATCCTCAGGCCCTAGAGCGAGTAGCCAAATTAGCCAGTGTCAGCCGATGGGCTAGTGAATATTTAACACAACATCCAATTCTACTGGACGAGTTACTTAATACGACTGACCTCCACAGCACACTCGACTGGTCCATATCCAAAACGGAATTAACACAGCAGTTGAAAAACACCAACACAGTTGCGGAAAATGATATAGAACACCAGATGGATGTACTACGGTATTTTCATCATTCCAAGGTATTTCAACTGCTAACCAAAGATCTGGAGGGGCTATTACCTCTGGAAACCTTGAGCGATCATTTGACTAATCTCGCCGATCTGGTTCTTGATACGGTCTTGCGTTTAGCCTGGTCAGGGTTGAGAAAAAAATACCAGAATGAGCCTACCTTTGCCATAATCGGCTACGGTAAACTGGGGGGAAAAGAGCTGGGTTACGCATCTGATCTTGATATCATTTTTCTTTATGACGACTCTCGTCTCGACGCATCGAAAATTTATGCAAAGCTGGGTCAGCGCATCAACTCCTGGCTTACCAGCTACACCTCAGCTGGGCTGCTGTATAAAACAGATTTGCGCTTGCGCCCTAATGGTACCAGTGGCTTGCTGGTAAGTTCTATCGAAGCTTTTAGACAATACCAGAGGCAACAAGCTTGGGTATGGGAACATCAGGCATTAACACGTGCGCGCTTTGTGGCAGGAAACTACCATGTGGGTAAAACCTTCGAGCATATCCGCAAGGGAGTCCTATGTCATCGACGTGATTTGGCGAACCTTAAACATGAAGTTTTAATCATGCGACAGAAAATGCTGAATAGTCATCCCAATCCAACTCAGCTATTTGATATCAAACATGACCGTGGTGGCATTATTGATGTCGAATTTATAGTGCAATATCTGGTTCTTGGCTATGCATGCAACCACTCGGAACTAACGAACAACATCGGTAACATTGCATTACTTAAACTTGCTGGGAAATTTGGACTCATTCCTATGACAGATGCTGAAGCAGTGCTCGAAGCTTACCGCGAATTCCGGAAAATGCAACACCGGCTAAGACTGAACGCCGATTCGAGCCAACCAAACACACAAATAAAAGGAAGTGGGCCACATAAATTTGCACGAATTGAAGCAGATTGTCTACACAATGCACGTACAACAGTATTACAATTATGGGAAAAGATATTTAGTGTGTAGTTTCATTTCAAAATAAAGATTTATTTTGCCGCCTGAGGTGCTCCTTCCAGCCAATACATCGTTAGCTCTCCTTTGCCCTTGACCGTAATCTTGTGCGGACCATCAAATTGATATCGATTGCGAAGTCGGTTATAGGTAGTGGTATCCACCTGGATTTTTCCAGAAACACTGTAAGTGGATAAACGACTAGCAACATTTACTGTGTCGCCCCACAAATCATATACAAGACGTTTTGTACCAATAACACCACCCACCAGTGGCCCAGTACTGATACCAATGTGGATACCTAAATTGTACTTCCTGAATTCTGGTTTTACGGTAATTAGCTCAATCATCTCTAAAGTCATGTCGGCCATAGCGGAAACATAGTCAGAATGCACATTGACT
>SMVA01447143.1_pt1 | contig 15315 bp, 18 predicted proteins | sample 2456451 | NCBI WGS metagenome assembly SMVA01 (sample SAMN11095933, study PRJNA526329) | marine sediment metagenome | biome: Marine sediment; feature: Surficial sediment; material: Deep marine sediment; isolation source: Hadal surficial sediment | place: Pacific Ocean | collected 2014-05 | depth...
AAAACTTTATAAATATTAAAGTAGATAGAGAGGAAAGGCCCGATGTTGATCAAATTTATATGAGTGCTGTACAATTGATGACTGGAAGTGGCGGCTGGCCCTTAAACTGTATTGCGCTTCCTGATGGAAGGCCTATTTGGGGAGCTACTTATGTTCCGAAAGATAGGTGGATGAATGCTTTAACTCAACTTTCAGATTTATATAAAAAGGATCCGAAAAAAATGGAAGATTATGCCGCCCAATTGACTGAAGGAATCAAACAATCCGGTATTATAACACTCAATAAGGAAAAAGCTATTTTCACAAAAAACGAATTGGACAGTGCCATACAAAATTGGCAACCCATTATGGATACTAAAAATGGAGGTAGAAAAGGAGCACCCAAATTTCCAATGCCTAATAATCTACAATTCTTGTTACGTTATGCGGTTCAGAACAATGACTCTGGCTTGTTAGAATATGTAAATACCTCTTTAACTCAAATGGCTTACGGAGGGCTATTCGATCAAATTGGCGGTGGTTTTTCGAGGTATTCAACGGATGAAAAATGGCACATTCCTCATTTTGAAAAAATGTTATATGATAATGCCCAATTGGTTGAATTATACTCTAATGCATATTTGGTTTCAAAAAACCCTTTGTACAAACAAATTGTTTACGAAACGATGCGATTTGTTGAACGTGAACTTTATACTGATTTAGGAGCTTTTTATACTTCTTTAGATGCTGATAGTATGACAGAATCGGGTGAATTGGAAGAAGGTGCCTATTATGTTTGGACCAAAGAAGAATTGAAAAAAATATTAAACGATGATTTCGAATTATTTTCTAATTATTATAATGTAAACGCTTACGGAAAATGGGAAAAGGATACTTATCACCTGATTAGAAAACTCTCCCTTAAAGAATTCTCAGAAAAATATCATATTTCGACAGACGATTTAACAAAAAAAATAAATAATTGGAAGGTAAAACTATTGGCTGTTAGAGAAAAAAGAAATTCCCCGAGATTGGATGACAAAACTTTAACCTCATTAAATGCATTAATGTTGAAATCGTATGTCAAAGCATATACCGTATTTGATGATGATCACTTCCTAAAAATAGCCTTAAAAAATGCACATTTTATTAGCAATCATCAATTTAAAGAAGATGGAGGCTTGTATAGAAATTATAAAAATGGCAAAAGTAATATTGAAGCATATTTAGAAGATTATGCAACAGTGATTGATGCCTTTATCAATTTATATGAAGCAACTTTTGATGAAAGCTGGTTGAAAACGGCAAAACAATTAACTGATTACAGTTTCGATCATTTTTATGATGAGCAAAGTAAAATGTTCTTTTTTACTTCAGATCTGGATCAAGCACTAATTACAAGAAAAATCGAAATTGATGATAATGTTATTCCTTCTTCAAATTCAATTATGGCCTTGAATTTATTCAAGTTAGGACATTATTTCGAAAACAAAAATTACAGTGACAATGCAAAGACAATGTTGAATAACGTTAAAGAAAATGCTATAAAATATGGAAGAGGAAGTTCCAATTGGTTAATTCTTTACAATAATTATATCGGCGATTTTTATGAAATAGCCATTGTTGGTGCCGATGCCAGGGAGAAACTTAAGGAATTAAACAAAAATTATATACCTAATAAATTAATTATTGGTAGCCTTACAGAAAGTGATTTACCTTTACTTGAATACAAATATTCAGAGAACGAAACAACCATTTATGTCTGCATTGATGGTGCCTGTAAATTACCTGTAAATAAGACATCAGAAGCTTTAAAACAAATCAAAGTCACCTATTAAAATGAAGTTTTTACAACTATTTTTAATTGCATTGGTAGCGCTTGAGCATATCTATTTTATGGTACTTGAAATGTTTTTATGGACAAAACCCAAGGGATTAAAAGTATTTGGATTGACAAAAGAGAAAGCTGAAAATTCAAAAGTTTTGGCCGCCAACCAAGGCCTTTATAATGGGTTTTTATCAGCTGGCTTAATTTGGGCCTTGATTGATAAAAATTACTCCAATGAGTTAGCAATTTTCTTTTTGAGCTGTGTTATTATTGCTGGTATATATGGAGCTTATTCTACCCATAAAAGAAAACTTTTTTACATCCAAAGTATTCCTGCAATTTTAGCTATAATTGTAGTTCTAATTAATTGAAAAACTTTTTTGGTTTTCCAGCTACAAAATCCTTCAAGTAATAAGGTTCAAAATAAGCAACATCTTCAAAGTCCTTATTCTTATATTTTTCATAGGATAATTTTCCCATTTCTTTAGAGGAAGGGAAATAATTATCGAAAAATATTGCATTTTTCTGCTTGATGAACTCTTTACATTTTTCTGCACCGTCACCTAAAAAATAAACCTTTCCCTTTTGAAGATATTTTTCAAAGGAATTTTCATCAATTATTTCTGCTTTTGTTTCTTCTACTTGTTGATGATCTGAATCAAATACCGAGCTATATACTTCCATTCTTCTGGCATCTAAAAGAGAAATTATACATTCACCTTGATTTGCATTTACTGCATGCGCTAAAGAAGTCAATGTGGGTATAGAAATTAAAGGTTTATCCAGAGAAAAACACAATCCTTTTGCCGCAGAAACCCCTATTCTTAAACCGGTATATGAACCAGGACCTTTACTTATGGCTATGGCATCCAGATCTTGCATTGTTTTATCAGCATTTTTTAAAACATCTAAAATAAAAGTATGGAGTTTTTCGGCATGTGAAAACCGGCCCTCATTAAATTCAACCAAAGCCAGTGTTTTATCTTTTTCCGATAAGCTTACCGAACAGTTTTTAGTAGCTGTTTCTATGTTTAGAATAATCGCCAAAGCTGTATTCTTACTAATTATTGAACAGTAACAGGTAATCCATAGTAAAATTCAAGTAATTTTACTTTAAATATAAAGTCATATTTAGCTCGTAAAAAATCCGACTCGGCCTTTACCAAGCGATTTTTTATTTGACTGATGTCGAATGAATTTAATACACCAACATCAAATTTTTCCTGTGCATATCTAAAAGATTCATTTTGAGCATCCACAGATATTGTAGAAGCCTCATATAATTTTAAAGCACCAATTGCATCCGTGTAAACAGTATAAATTATTTTTTGCAAATTTAATTCTTCCTGATCCAATGCATACTTTTGTTGTTCATAACGAATTTTCGCTCTTTTCACATTATTAGAAACCCTAAATCCATTCAAAATCGGAATTCTTAAACTCAATCCAAAGGAACTTCCTTTATTTCTATCAAAAAATTGATCGGAAAAACCCAATGGATCACCCAATACCGGTTGATCATTTGGCGCTATTACATTTTGACCCGTTCCTTCAACCTGCCCTATTACTTGAAAGGGATTATCAGGATTGGGTTCAAAACCCACTATTCGATCCAAATTTGAATATCTTGAATTCCAATTATAAAATCCGGATAGCGTCGGTTGTAATCCTCCTTTTGCAAGTTTTATGTCACTTTCTGCTAATTCAATATTAGTTTCAGCAATTTTTATTTCATATCTGGTCTGTAAGGCCTTCTCATAAATTTGATCAACTGAATAATCGGCCAAATTAACCATAGGTAAAGTTGATATTTCAGTTTCAGCTACTTCAAAATTATTAAAATCTTCAAGCTGTAACAATTGCGCTAAACTCAATAATGAAATTCTTACATTGTTTTGAGTTATAATCAAATTTTGCTCATCATTTGCCAATGTTGCCTGAATATCCAGCAAATCACCTTTCGGAATTGTACCTGCTTCGACCAATTGACCGGTTCTTCTTAACTGTTCTATCGATATTTCAACTTGGGGTATGGCAACATTTACTGCTTCTTTACCAAATAAAACATCTAGATAAGCATTGATAACATATAGGGAAATATCATCTCTAATTTTATCTAACTGATACCTGTTGGCAAGAATATTTAATTCAGATCTACGCAAAGCATTTAAGTTTTGTAACCCTCCATAAATAACAATACCCGATGAAATTCCTCCGGAAGTTGTTTGTGTTGTTTGATTCCGTAAAACCCCGGTAGTAACATCTGTTGTTAATCCACCATTCCAGGAATGGGAACCATTGATATTTAAAGTTGGTAAAAAATTTCCTATCGCATCTTTTTTATCAATTTCAGCTAACGAGATATCATATTCGTTCCGTTTAACAGTAATATTATTGTCAAGTGCATAATCAACACATTCTTGTAAGGTCCATTTTTTTACATTAGAATTCGAATCCTGTGAGTAAACTGAGAAAATTAAACTGAAAAAAAGAATAAAAGTGAATTTGGTTTTCATTTGATTAAATTTATATTTTTTGATCACAAATAATAGTTGTAATTTTTTAATAATAATTAACTACCAAAAAATTACAACTTTACGTATGTTTTCTAATTTTGATATTTGACGAGCAAAGAGAAAATTTGTTACACAAAAAACAGAATAATATTAAACATTTCGTTTTCTCCAACTTCTGTATAAAAAAAATATTGCTGTGCCAATAATCAAATATGGAAAAATCATTAAATAAACAATTCCCGAATTTATTCCTTCTGCCATTTCTTCTCCACCTTGCTCAACTACAGCTCTGCACATGGCACATTGAGCCGAAATAAATTGAGCATAAAGTAAGAAAAACAATGTATTAGTCCATCTTTTAAACATAGGATTTATTAATAATTTTCAAACGATAAAAATAAATGATTGAGTTCACGTGACCAACGTAAAATATTTAAAAATAAGTTAAATTAATTGTTATAAAAAAATAGTATTTCAGTAAAAATTACACCTTCTAAGAAGATGGCTTTTGAAAAACCCCCCAAAGGGGGACAAATTTACAATAATATAACCCTATTATATACCTTACATTTTCTTTTTTTGGATTCGCATACTGAGTGGAAAGAGAACCACAAACAACACGAAAACAGGCACGAAGATCACAAAGAATTCTCCATGAACTTCGTGAAAATCCATGCCTGCCATGCCTTCGGAAGGTAAACAGGCAGGCAGGTTTGTGACCATTGTGGTAAAAAATAAGACTTTCATATCCGAGTGGTTTGGTCATGTCATAGCCAAAAAGAACATGTGAACTAGTAAAGAAGGTGGTTTTTTAAGATCAAATATCTCAAGTTTTCCGACACCCTACTGTAAATTAATAAAGACTAGAAGTTATTATATATACCCTAAATCTTATTGAAATTAACTCACAAAGGCAAGAATATTCAAATTTTACTATAATTTAGAAAAAACCATTAACAATTCTTATCAGACAAGTTTAAATAATACGCGTAAATTATTTTTAACATATTAGTTTTAATATTTGCCTTTTAACTAAATAAAATCACATTATTTGACCAAACGGACTGTATTCATGTTCTAAAATTATTGTACCTTACGTATCTAAATTTAGAGCCCTAAACGTAAATGCAAGTCTGCAAAGGAGCTTACATTTATTATTCCTTATTTTTCTTCTTCCTTTATTATTAATTTCTTTTAAAACAATTATTATGGATACTACAAGTAAAACTAAACCAATTGCTGATTATTTTGAGACTCATGATACTAAATTTATTGCTGAAGATGCTGTTTTTATTAATATGGATTCCGGTGAAAAAACTAATGGACGATTTGCTATAGGTGAAATGCTTCAATATATGTATCATATTGTCTTTGACGCACATGCAGAAATTACAAATACGATTATAACAGATGATAAAGCAGTATTAGAAGCTTATTTTGTGGGTAAACACATCGGTGAATTCGCTGGAATTCAAGCAACTCAAAAAAATGTAAAAGTACCTTTATGTGTAACTTATGATTTAGATAATGATTTGATAAAAGAAGCTAGAATTTATATGTCAACAAGCGTCATGATGCAACAATTGAATGCATAAATTTATCCCCTATTAAAACATACTTGCCCATTTTTATGAATTGACAGTAATTGGGTCATATGGGTTTCTTGAAATTTCAAAAAATGGTAAGAATTACATGGTGATATTTATGATTCTAAATACATAATTTACACTAAAACGATTCTAATTATTTGCTCCGGCTTATTCGTTAAAATCAAAGTTGCAAAATTATCAGAGACATTGTGGCTGCAATAAATTAACTCGCTTTATGCACTAGAAAATCCCTGCCTTGCCATGCCTTTGGCTTGATAAACCGGCAGGTAGGCATTACAGCTTCCAACCACTTCAAAATATGACTTTACTGTGTTTTAAAGTTTAACCTTCATAACGAAGTTCTATCGTATAAAACGGGTTTAAACCGGAATCAATCATGTCAATTGAAATGAAACAAATTAATAATAAAAATATTACTTTATGAATATCAGACATATACACGTCATATTAAGGATTATTTAGCAATAAATTCGTAAATTAGACATCAACTAAACTATTACTAATCAATAAACCTTATTTATTATGAAAAAACTAATGATATTTATTGCAATAGTTCTACTAAGTAGCAGTTCTATAGCCCAGGACAAACTCTATCTTCTTTTCGAATTTATGAAAGTAGATAATGAGCAAGAATCTGCCTATATGGAAACTGAAGAGTTTTGGCAAAAAATACATGAACAACGTATTAAAAATGGAGATATTATAGGATGGGATCTATGGTCTTTAAAACCTGGTGGTGAAGATCAACACTTTCAATATTTGACTGTAAACTTGTATAATGATCCCGTAAAAATGTTTGATGGCAGTGGTGATTTTAATGCTGCACTTAAAGCTGCCTACCCAAACTTGTCTGAAGAAGAGCTTAACAAAAAATTTAATGAAACTTCCAAATCCAGGGACTTATCCGTTAGAATTTATCTTGAACAAATTGATCTTACCAAAGAAGAATATGCAATGCCTCTTGGAACCTTGGCTGTGATTAATTTGATGAAGGTATCTCTGGGTAATTATGACAAATATGAAAAGATGGAATCAGATATTTTTAAACCCATGCACCAAAATGATGTTGATAATGATAGGAGGGAAAGTTGGGGATTATTAAGATTCATGAACCCATATGGAAGTGACACCTATGCCTCTCACATCACGGTAGATATGTATAAAGATTTTGCACAATATTTTGCTCCGGGCGATAGCAATGCACCTGAATTTACAGATGAACAAATAAAGACAATAAATGAGGGAATTGCCACAAGAGATTTGAAATATGCTTATATGGCGACACTGATCAAAAAAGCCCGCTGATTTTTTTAACAAATAGTAATTAAGTAAACCTAATAGATGCTTTATAAATCTTCTATTAGGTTTTATTTTGATTCACATATTTTTTCGCCTCAGCAACTTCTGTTCTATCACTATTTGACCCTTTGGTAAGTTCCAATCACATTTCAAAATATTTTAAAGCTTGTCATTATCACCCATCCTTTTTTGTCTGGTCGGAAACAGGCGATTTTTATAAATTGAATTTTCATTGATGAGATTTTTGATTTCTTTTTATGAGGTAATACCTAAGCATCAGACGACCTGCTTGCCGGCAGGCTGGTTAAAAAAAAACGAAAAGATTGCAATAAAAAACATTTTTAATTTCGATGTATTTTCGACCAGATACTAATAATAAGGAGAAATCATTATATATACAATAACGCCACTTATGGCGACATAAAGCCATAATGGAAAAGTAATCCTGGCTATTTTTTTATGTCTTTCAAAATCCTTGGTAATAGCTCGTACAAAAGTAATTAGTACAAAAGGAATTACAGCAACAGACAATAAAATATGAGAAATAAGAATAAAATAATAAATGTATTTTACAATTCCTTCTCCCCCAAATGTTGTTGAATCTGATGTCATATGATATGCTATATAAAGAATTAAAAAAATTGCAGAAAATACAATTGCTGTTTTCATCAACCTTTCATGAAGTATTCTTTTTTTATTTTTAATTGCCCAAACAGCTACTACCAGTAATAAAGCTGTCATAGCATTGATACTGGCATAAATTGGTGGTAAAAAAACAGGCAATTCAACATCCAATTTAACCCCAAATAAAGCTGCAACCGCTACAGGAATGGCTACAGAAAGAATAATAATAAGTTTATTATATTTTTTTGATGGATTTTCCAATGATCATTTTTTTTATTCTTTTAACAATAATGCAATATCCTCTTTCAGCCATTGCACCTCTTTGGCATCCAAACCATTATAATATTTGATTGGATTTTCCATACCTCCATTTATTACAGTCCTTGAACGGATATACCCGTCTTTATCAATCAAAGCGAATAAGCCTGAATGTTCGAAACCCCCTTCAACTTCCTTATTTTCCCCTACATACAAACTAAATCCATCATGTGACAAGGCATAAATATCATCTTTTTTACCGGTTAAAAAATTCCAATTCTTGAGCGTAGCCCCCGTTTTTTTTGCATATGCTTTAAGCACTTCGGGAGTATCTCTTTTAGGGTCAATACTAAATGATATCATGCCAAAATTAGGGTTTCCATAAAATTCATTTTGCAATACCACCATACTTTTATTCATAATGGGGCAAATGGTTGGGCAAGAAGTAAAGAAGAATTCAGCAACATAGACCTTATTTTTATAATTTTTATTGTTGATCAAAGTACCATCCTGATTGGTAAATTCGAATACCGGTACTTTTTCAAATTTAACCAATTCCTCTTTTGAAAATTTATCTACAATTTTAGGCAAGGCCCAGATACCAAAAATTAAAATTACAAATGAAACTAGGATGTAAGAATTTTTTTTCATTTTTATACTGTTTACAATCTATTGTTTATGAAGTAAATTTTTTGTTTTATTTTTCTTCAAAGCCAAACGGTATTCAGCAATTACAACTTTTAAATCATCCACCATTTTTTGATGAATTGGAGCTACAGATTCTGCATTATAACCATATAAAAATCCATCAGTTTCATCTTCATCATCATTTCTTCCTCGCAGATTCATCTCTCTATCAATTATAAAAGCATTTGGCGTATAAAAATTTGCATCTAATTTATAATTTGTATTCAGGCTATTAAACATATCCATCACTTCACTATTTGATCCAAAAACGAAAAACCATTTATCAACATTGGTTGTAGCTCCAAGTTCTTTTTTTAATTGTTTTGCTTTTTCTTCCGTTCCTTTTGGTAATATAACAACAAACTGAAAATCTTTAAAACCGTAAAAATGTTTGTAAATTTTTTCGTTTAAGTTTAAGGCATTCGTTTTTTTAAACAATAAATCCTCTCCAAAAAAACAGAGTATACTTATTCTTTTATCCAAAGTAACCGTATCTTTTGATGTAAAATTGATTATATCATTGACTTTAGATGTCAATACCGGAAGTTTTGCAAAATTATTTGTTCCGGTTAATAGAAAGAGATAAAAAACTAATGGCCCGAAAAACAGAATTGTCAAAACCAACTTATTTTTATAATTTTTCACCATGAAATATAAATATTATACGATAAAAAAAGCGTTCTGATCATTCAAAACGCTACTTTAATTATATTGACTTATTTAGTTGTACGTCCATCTTGTCCATTCAGAAACAATATTGAAGGTAGCATCTCCTTCGTACAATACAAAAAATGCTAAAATCGAAACTAAAAAAACTACCGGCCAAACAATTGCACGTCTGAACCAGGTTTTTTCATCTATTAAATGCATAAAGTACCAAGCAATTCCATAGGCTTTTACTAAAGTTAGAATTAAGAAAATCCAATTTAACAAACTTGTACCCAAAAATGGAGTAAGATGTAAAATATCTGGTTTTGTAATTCCTAAAAATACTTCTACAATGGTTATTAATGAAAGGAAAGCAAATACTTTCCAAATTAAGGCTGTATGCGATGATCCTGCGTCTGACATTCTAAATATTCTTTTATTTTTATATAAGGTAGAAAAATGTAAATATAAATACCCAAACCAAATCCACAAAGTGCCAATATAAGCCTACTTTTTCTACCATTTCATAATGACCTCTGCGTTGGTATGTACCTATAATTACATTAATTAATATAATTATATTGATAAGGATTCCTGAAAATACGTGGAAACCGTGAAAACCTGTAATAAAGAAAAACAAATCCGCAAATAAAGTTTCTCCATATTCATTTTCCTTCAAATTAGCTCCTTGCACAACTTTAGTGGCTTTACTTAAAAATTTATTAGCTTCTTCTCTAGATACAATTGTTTTTTGTTTCGTATCCGGATTTATAAGTTCTGTTCGCAACGAAATTTCAGGATGATTTGCAAAACCTTCTTTTACTTGTTCAATTGTTACAGTAGGTAACACCGCTTCTTGTTGAAACCAAATACCATTGCTTCTTGTTTGACGAACCCTTTCTGAATGTGATGAAGCTGCAAAACTTTCTAAACTAACCTGATGACCTGTTTCATCTACAAATTGCACTATTTTACCATCTAGTAAAACCACTGCACCTTTGGATCCTTTAATAAATGTTTTCCATTCCCATGCTTGTGAGCCTAAGAAAATCATACCTCCAATAACCGTTAAACCCAGATAAAAAATTACTTTTCCTTTTTGCATATTCTTACCTGCATCAACAGCAAGAACCATGGTAACCGAAGAGAAAATCAATACAAATGTCATAAATGCGACATAATACATTGGATAATCACCATGAACAAAAGGGATATGGGTAAAAACTTGATCGGCAATAGGCCACGAATCTATAAAACTAAAACGAATAAAACCATAGGCCCCTAAGAATCCTAAAAAGGTTAGTGCATCTGACATGATAAAAAACCACATCATCATTTTTCCGTAACTTGAACCGAAAGGTTGATTCCCTCCCCCACTCCAAACTTCACCTTTTGAGGACTCAGCAACAATTGCCTCCATAAAATTAAATTAATTAATGATTAACTTTTATATAAATAAATGACTTACATCATTTTTTTTTATAAAAGGCAAAAATATAAAAATAATTGACAAGTTAAATCATTAAACTGCAAAATCTGCGCCTAGCTTATAAAATAAAAAAATAAAAAAAGATAAACCCAAAGTGCGTCAACAAAATGCCAAAAAATAGCTCCCAATTCCAAACCTAAAGAATTGCCAATAATATACTTCCCTTTCAAGTTTTGGATCAAAATTGTAGCTAAAACAATAATTCCGGCAAAAATATGAGCCATATGACTAATTGTAATAACATATAGAAAAGATGTTGACACATTACTTTCTTTACCTGTAAAATAAAATCCGGCATCAATTAGTTGTTTAAATCCTTGAAATTGGAAATAAATAAATCCCAAACCCAAAACCAGAGTTACCGTTAAAAATAGCGTAGTTTTCGAACTTTTGTTTTCTTTAATGAATCTTTTGGCCAAATTAAATGTCATACTGCTTATCAGAATCAGTAGGGTACTTATATAAAATGAAGTTGGCAATTCAAACCTCACCCAATCCTCTCGATTTTTACTTACCACAAAGGCACTTGTTAGGCCTGCAAACATCATGGTCATACTTATCATGGAAAACCATAACATTTGTTTGTTTGTTTTTTCTCTTACTTTTTGCTCCATAATTTTAATGTAGAAACTTGTCGATTACAAATATAATTTGAATCAAAGTTATGTATAAAACACTAGATAGCATCAATCTTCTAGCTGATATATTGGTTTGTTCTTTGTGTAATTTAATACCAAAATACAACATAACCAATCCTAAAATAAAAATCAATATTGCCGAAATGGGTAATAAATATAAATCGCCGGTAACTCTAAAAACAGGGACGATAGAAGTAACCAACATAAAAAGGGTGTAAATAATAATCAATTTTGATGCTTTCTTATTCTTTTCACCTGTTGGCATCATATTAAATCCTGCTTTTTTATATTCTTCAAATTGCAACCATCCTATTGCCCAAAAATGTGGAAATTGCCAGAAAAATTGAATCATAAACAATACTCCAGCTTCGATTCCAAATTGCCCGGTGGCGGCTACCCATCCCAACATAAAAGGAATGGCTCCGGGAATAGCTCCAACGAATACAGATAAAGGACTAATAGGTTTTAATGGCGTATAAGCACTCGTATATAAAAATACCGATATGGCACCAAATAAAGCTGTCTTTGGATTTATACTATATAACATCAAAATTCCTACAAAAGCAAGCGAAACCGCAATCGCCATGGCCGTATTAACCGACATTCTTCCTGTGGGAATCGGGCGATTTTTTGTCCTGGCCATAATGGCATCCGGTTCTTTTTCAATAATTTGATTAAATGCATTGGAGGCACCTACAACACAACAACCACCAATGGCTAATAAAATTAAAGTTTGATAATTTATAATTGGAGCAGCTAAAAGATAACCGGCGATAGATGAAAAAACAACGCTCATTGACAAACCTACTTTGGTAAGTTGCTTAAAATCACTCCATTTTTCAAGAATTGAAAATGATTTCGATAACGATTGATCAGTCATAAATAGCCTTAATTTAAAACGGTGCAAATATATTTATTAATTAAGGATATACAATACATTTTATTCTACAAAAAAAGTTAAAAAAGGTTTTGCACTTTATTAAAATGTATTAAATTTGCGCCTGCCTATCGGAAATCAGAATTCGATGGCCAATTTGGCTTGAAATGAACAAGAAGGTATACGATCTTAAAAATATTATTGCGAAAGTAGCTCAGGGGTAGAGCATCACCTTGCCAAGGTGGGGGTCGCGGGTTCAAATCCCGTCTTTCGCTCAGTGAGTTAAAAAATTTTGTTTTAAAAGGTTTTTGTTTTAAAAGAATAGCGACCAGGGTCGCGCTACCTGCGGTGGCAGGGGTTTATACCGATAGTTATCGGTTACCCATCTTTCGCTCAGCATATAAAATACCAATTTAATTTACGCTCGGATGGTGGAATTGGTAGACACGTTGGACTTAAAATCCAATGAGCAGTAATGCTCGTGCGGGTTCAAGTCCCGCTCCGAGTACCATGATAAAAGACCAGGTTGTTAAAACCTGGTTTTTTTATTTTAAAAAGACTCATGAGCTTGCTCATAGGAGGCTTTGAAAAAATAAAAAAATACAGACGCACAGCGGATGGGTCATTATGACCACCAGCGGTTTTGCGTATGATTAGTTGCGTGAAATCAGCAATGATTTTCCGCCGTGGCACTAAAGCAATTAATTCGCGTGAATTTTCGACAAGGAAATTCCGCCGAAATTAATTATTCATGGTGTTATCTGCTGTCTTCTATCTTTATTATTTTATCCCAACTAATGTTCAATGTTATGGGTGTCCCTCACGCTACTAAATGTCAAGTCTAACAATTTCCAACCATTCTCTTGTTTTTTATAGATTTCGGTAACCGTAAATTGATTCGACACCTCATTTCCCCGAACCACAGCCAGTAGTGTAATGCGGTTCCAAAGGATAGCGGTCTCGTCAAAGATTTCTACCACAACATCGTGGACATCAGTTTTTTTGTACCAAATGCTCCCAGTTTTAATGATATTGAGCTCTCTGTCCTTATTCCAAGTTCCGCTCATATGAACAAATTTTGATCTGTCATCGAAGAGCGTAGCAAGTTTGTCCACATTTTTGTCAGCCATCCATTGCCATTTATCTTTAGATAGATCCATAATTTCCTGTTTAGTTGAAGAATTCTGAGCGAAGAACAATTGCGCACTTGAAAGGATGAATAATAGTGCGATAACTGATTTTTTTATTTTGATTATTGTTTAATTATTAAACGATTTTTTTATTTCTGAATATAAAGCGGTTTACAACTGTTAATGACTTTATTCTTGCAGAAATGCTATCTGGAATATTTTAAGAATTTATTATAGCTTTAAAGATAGGAGAAATAATTACCCCCTCAACGATTCCTCAATCATTCCCCTTATCAATTGATCAGGTGCAGCATTTCCAGTTAATCGATTAAGAATATCTTGCTCCTTTAAAATCATCAGATCATACTTATAAGGTTCGAGGCCATTTTGATTCATTTCCTTGACTTTTTCCAGTCGGGTTATTCCATATTCAATACTGGCTATATTCATCATTCTAGCCCACTGTTTCGCATCAAGATTGGGTAAACCATCATTGTGTAATACACCCTTGAAGTATTTGCTGTATTTCATAGCTCAAAGGTAGGGAGGTTAACTTTTGGGTCTTGATTGGATTTGTATCAAATGGGTGAAAATTTGGAGGATAGGCTAACGTTAAGTATATGAAAAGTAAGCGATTCCGAAGCACAAATCTTTCAACTTACAAGAAGGTTCTAACGGGCTACAAACCCTGATATTACTACTATTTCGCTTATTTTTTATATACATTGTTAGCGGTTTGTGCTTTTTATTCTTTTTTGTCGTCTGATTTGTCAAGTTGTCATCTTTCTTTTTAGTCGTGCGTGTGTGGCATTTTTAAAATTTCTTTTTCTCTTTTGTGGTTTTTGACCTTGCAAGCACATTTATTTAAAAAACCGATAAATACTATCCCACAACTTCTTAAAATTATTCTTGATATATTCCACTTTCAAATTTGCTTTTCCCTTCTTTTTAATTCTTCAAAAGCAGCCTTTATTTGATTTTCAGAGTACGTGGGTTTGTTGGCTATAATCCAATTAAGCTGATAGTCTGATTATTGAGTCATATTTTCAGAATGTTCCATAGGGTTACTTTAATACTGTTTGTTCATATTCATCAATACAAACCTTCAAAAGTGACTTAATCTCTTTATTTTGATAATTCAATTCTGCAACAATCTTTTTTCCTCGATCCGATAATCTTTTGTATCCCCAGAAGCACCTTCTTTTTGTCTCTTGCAAACTATTTCGTATAAAATAATGTGGTAGGTTGACCTCAAAATACGAGATACTATCTGCATCTTTCAGAATATCAATCCTATCTGAACCGCCGGTTTCATGATGCCGTACCAACGAAAACACCTCATCAATCATTTTTTGATCAATGTCACATGCCTGCATAATTTCAGTAAGTATATTAGCACTGTTGAAGGCGTGGGTATCTTTAAAGGCATCGTAATCTTTGTAATCCTGTCGCCTCACTTTCCGGTTCTCAATAGCTCTTTCAATATCATGTCCTAAAGCAGCTATTTTTAGACTCTCGCCTGCATCATACTTTAGTTTCAGCAACCATTCCAACGTATTTATTGAATGGATGGGATCTTCAGGAACAGACGATCCTTTAATTACCCCTTCAATTTTTCTTTTTACCAGATTAATCTTATCCATTCTTATATAAAAGTAGTACCCTCCTCACATTTTCTGCATTTGTTATAAACGCAATTAAAATAAGGATTGAAAGTGGTTGATTTACTAGC
>SMVA01359490.1_pt1 | contig 15314 bp, 7 predicted proteins | sample 2456451 | NCBI WGS metagenome assembly SMVA01 (sample SAMN11095933, study PRJNA526329) | marine sediment metagenome | biome: Marine sediment; feature: Surficial sediment; material: Deep marine sediment; isolation source: Hadal surficial sediment | place: Pacific Ocean | collected 2014-05 | depth 0-1...
CGCCCGGATCTGCAGCAAGGACTATACAACTACGGAAAGAACCGTGAATTTGCGTGGGAAATAGCGAAGCTTGGCGTAAACCTGGTCAGTCTGGCAAACAACCATGCGTTCGATTTCGATGTGGAGGGCTTCAAGGAAACGTTACGCATACTTGATCAAAGCGGTATAAGTCACGCCGGCGGCGCACTTTCTCTGCAGGAAGCGCGTCAAGCATCTCGACAGGAATTCGACAAGACTCGATTTTCGCTGCTGTCCTATTATTCTTCGGACGGCGCAACATCGAACGAGACAGGACCGGCAATCGCAACGATTAATGCTCCAAAGGTGTTGATTGAGGGTGAGCGCGGCGAAGCTGAGGCAACATCGGCGCCGTTGGAGCGTGACGTGGTCCTGATGGAGAACGCGATTCGCAATGCGAAGGCACGATCAGATATCGTGATGGTTCACTATCATCTTCATTGGGTTCCTCACTCAAGAGCTTACCCAATTCCCGACACTGTGCCGCCTCACCAGCATCCCATGTTGTACCGTGCGATCGATGCCGGCGCGGATGTGATTTTTGGCAATGGACCACACGTCCTGAGGGGCATCGAAATCTACAAGGACAAGCCCATTTTCTACAGTTTGGGAAACTTCATATATCAATACAAAACGGACGACATCCCACCAATTATCTGGACGCGAGACCAACAGCAGGATATCCAGGAAGAGTTTCAAACAATTGTTCCGAGATTGACCGTTCGAGACAAGAAGATTTCTCGAATTGAGCTCATTCCATGTCAGTTGGAAATGTCCGGGCCGAGAATGGGGTGCCCCAAGCTCGCCTCCGACGAGCGTGGCAGTGAGATTTTTGATCTCTTGCAACGACTATCAAAACCTTACGGAACCAGGATCAAAAAACGGAACTGGTACGCGACGATCGATATTTGAATCTGAGGGTCAGATTTTCGATTTTGATTGATGCGATTTGCTATGGCTCCCACATGCTTACATTGCAATATCCTGATTACATAAGCTGTACCCATGTCACAGCGTTGACAGGAGAAATTTTCCGAAATGACACGTCCCGTCTATGTTTCGGTCGCCATAGTGCGCCGAATTGCTCACTCTTTTCTGTTCGTCGCGGTACTCGCCTTGATTCCCCTCAGCGGTCTGACAATCCAGGAAGCGGCCACCCCGGAAGGCTCCGACAAGAAGCGCTCGCTGCCTTTGGAGGGTTCGACGGAGAAACTTTCATTTACGACTGACCAGGGGACGTGGCTCTCACTGGACATCACGCCTGATGGGCAGTCCATCATCCTTGAGCATCTTGGCGATATCTACAAGCTGCCAATCTCCGGAGGTAAGGCCGAACGGATCCTCGGTGGGCTGGCATTCGAGAGCCAGCCTCGGGTCTCCCCGGATGGCCAATGGCTGGCCTTTATCAGTGACCGCGATGGAGCGATCAATCTGTGGGTCAGCAAGATTGACGGAAGCGATGCACGAAAGCTGACTTCGGAATCTTCAGGACGGCTGGTATCGCCGGACTGGACGATCGACAGCCAATACGTCATCGTCACCGACGCGCTCAAAAAAGACGCTCTGCTGATGTTCCATCGGGACGGCGGCGAGGGCTTGCGTCTCGGTCCTGAGCCCGACGAGACCAGCGAAGAAGCCGATCCTGACGAAGGCAGCCAGGGCAATGGCCTGCGAGGCGTCGGTGTCCACGTGGCGCCAGATGGACGCTATCTCTATCTTGCTGTTCCAGCTGCCGGTATCGATGCTCCGGCACCGCAGCTCTCCAGGATCGAGATAGGTCGCATAGATCTGTTGACGGGCGAGGCGAGTCAGGTCACCCAGACAGTTCGAGGTGCAGTGCGGCCGGCGGTGTCGCCGGATGGCAGATTCCTTGCCTATGCCACCGTCGAGGAGACCGAAACGGTTCTCAGGGTCAGGGACCTGGAGACCGACACCGATCGCAGACTGTACGGCCCGGTTGAAAATGCTTCCGTGGGGGCGCGTAGGACTCCGTCGAGGGACTATTTCCCCGGCTATGCCTTCACGCCCGATGGGCAGGCGATTGTCGTCTCCAGCAACGGCCGCCTGGTAAGGATCGACGCCAGGACGGGCGAAGTAGCAGCTATCCCGTTCGAGGTGGACGTCGATCTTGACGTTGGACCAAGACTGACGTCTCCCTATCGAGTTGAGGAAGGACCTGTTCGGGCACGGCTGGCGCAGGATCCTCAGTTTTCTCCGGACGGACGACGGGTAGCCGCGTCTGTTCTGACGCGGATCTACGTCATGGATGTCGAGAACCCAGCGTCGCTGAAGCAACTCACTCGAGATGATGCCCGGGAGTTCAAACCCGTCTGGTCGCCGGACGGCAAATGGATCGCCTATGTGACCTGGGATGCGGACACGGGCGGACATATCTGGCGGATGCGCGCCAACGGCAGGGGGAAACCGCAACAATTGACACGAGATCCCGCCTTCTACACCGAGATTGCCTTCTCACCAGATGGCGATCGCATCGTGGCTTTGCGGGGTAGCCGATATCTTCGGCAGCAGTCCTATTCCGAGGTTTATAGTCTGGTTGTACCGGTCAACCTGGTTTGGCTTCCTGCCGCTGGCGGTGACACCACCGTCATCACTCCCGGTAACGGACTGCGCCACCCGCATGTCACCAATGACACCAGTCGGGTTTACGCCTATGACGGCAAGATCCTCGTTTCGATGCGGTGGGACGGAAGCGATCGTCGCGAGCACTTGTCGGTTTCCCGCAAGGTCGGCTCAGAGACGCCGACCGCCGAGAGGATTCTCGTGAGCCCGAATGGTCGGAATGCGCTGGTAGTGTTCGGGCGCCAGGTATGGGTTGTACCCCTGCCGTTGCATGGCGGAACGTTGCTGAAGCTCGATCTCGACGAGCCAGCCATACCTGCTGCGCGGATCACCGATATCGGGGCCGACTATATCTCCTGGGCCGATGGGGGGGAAATGATTACCTGGGGGTTGGGTTCGACCCTGTTCCGACGTCCACTGTCCAGTGTTTCCTTCCGCTCACCCGACAAGAAGGAAGCCGACGAGAGCGAGGTAGGGAATGGCCCAATCGAATACGTCGCGCTTGACGAAGACGATTCCGTCGATCGGCTCGAGTTTGTGGTGACCATGCCTCGATCCAGGCCCTCTGGAACGATCGTCCTGTCGGGTGCAGACGTCATTCCCATGTCGGGCTCGACGACACTTGAGATGGGCTCGGTTCTCCGGGACCAGGATATCGTCGTCACGGAGAATCGAATCGTATCGATCAGCCGACGTGGCAGCCGTGCCCATCCCGCCGGGGCTGAGGTTGTCGATGTCTCGGGGCACTACATCGTTCCCGGGTTCATTGATACCCACGCGCACTGGGAGTTCATGACCCACGATGTGCACCAGCCGCACAGTTGGGCCCCGGTCGCCAACCTGGCCTATGGCGTAACAGCAGGCCTCGACGTCCAGACCTCTTCAAAAGACTACCTGGCCTACTGGGACATGGTCGAGGTCGGAATGTCAGTGGGACAGCGGCTCTTCATGGTGGGGCAGAGCATCGACAGATCAAGCAATTTCAAAACCTACAAGGCTACCCATGCTTTTCTCCGACGCTACAAGGAGTATTACCGGACCCGCAACATAAAGTCTTACCTGGTCGGAAACCGCCGACAGCGCCAGTGGGTTATCCAGGCGGCAAAGGATCTCGGGCTGATGCCGACGACCGAAGCCGGCGGCGATCTCAGGCTGGACCTCACGCATGCCATCGATGGGATGCACGGTAACGAGCACTACTATTTCGAGGAGGCCCCCCAATACGATGACGTCGTGCAACTCTACGCCAGGACCCGGATCGCCTTCACGCCTACTTTCATCGTCAGCGGAAACCCGGGCGGGCGGGAGTACTTCTTCACTCGCACCGAAGTCCACGATGACAAGAAACTTGCTAGATTCAATCCGCACCCCTGGCTCGATCTCACCACGCGCCGACGTTCCGTGTGGGCTCGCGACGACGAGTTCGCGTTCGATCAGCTCGTCGATACTGCCGCGCGCCTCCAGAGGGCGGGCGGATTAATCGGCGTCGGGGGGCACGGCGAAATGCAGGGACTTGGCGTGCACTGGGAAATGTGGATCATGGCGATGGGGGGGATGACGAATCCGGAGGTGCTTCGAGCCGCTACGATCGATGGCGCAAGGATCGTTGGTATAGATCAAGACCTGGGCTCGATCGAAGAGGGAAAACTCGCCGACCTTGTGATTCTGCAGGAGAACCCCCTCGAAGACATCCGCAACACGAATACTATCCGCTATGTTATGAAGAACGGCGAGTTTTTTGACGGCGATACACTGGATCAGATTTGGCCGGAGAAAAAGAAGCTTCCTCCCTTCTGGTGGTGGCCCGAAGAGGAACGGTAGGCTGGGCTCAATGGTGCCGGGTCACTCATCCGGCCCTACGGGCAGCGACCCTTTAGACAAATTCACCAGTGAGCCCATGTGCGCAACGCAAAATTATCTGCGCCTGCACGAAGAGTTGTCGCCCGAGATGCTGATTTCGTAATTACCAAGATTCCTGGAAGGGGTGAATATTGTGTTTGAGAAACTCGCGCTGAAGGTACTCCTGTTTGCAGCGATTGGATTTCACCCGCTCTCACAAAGTGCTGAGGCTGATATTCTCGCCTTAGTTGGCGGACAATTGATCGACGGCACCGGCTCCAGCCCCGTCGTAGACAGTGTGATCCTTGTCTCCGATTCAAGAATCGTCGCCATTGGCACTGTCGAGGACCTGGATATTCCACAAGATGCACAGGTGATCGACACTAACGGAATGTCAGTCCTTCCTGGTCTGATCGATCTGCATATGCACTTTGACATCCTGGGGCACATCGATATTGGTGTTTGGCTGCCGGCGCACAAGGACGAAATGCGGACGCGAATCATGCCATTGGCTGCCAAAGCAAAGTTGCATGCGGGTGTCACGACGGTTCGTGAGGTCGGCGGGAATCCAGAGAATTCACAGTGGTTTCGAGATTTGGTGAACAGCGGGGAAATTCCGGGTCCGCGAATTGTTTCGGCGGGGCCAATGCTGCGGAGAGAATCTAACATTTACGGCGATGGCAGCTACGTCGACTCCTGGGGCGTCGAAAGCCCTGGCGCGGCACGCGAGGCGGTCGAACGTGTCCATAAAATGGGTTTTGACTTGATCAAGACTCAGGATCCAGGTTTCTCACAGGAGGAGTTTGCAGCGATCTATTCCGAGGCGCACCGGCTTGGAAAGCGTGTCGCATCCCATCTTTACGATGCTGAAGACATTCGGCGCGCGCTGCGGTCAGGACTCGGAAAATACGACACGATTGAGCATTTCGGTGTTGGCGATGCCCTCAGTTACGACAAGGACATATTGCGGATGATTCTCGACCAGGAAGTCGCGGTCGTGCCAACTATCGTGTTCTTCGATAGCTCGATGGAAATGGGCCAAAACAGGGAAAATACCGATGTCGCTGAATGGCGGGACTTGCCCGACGATCTGTATCAGGAGATACGGTCATCAATTCGTGATGAAAATCTTAATGCCGCGGCTCTGTTGGGCCGAGAAACGGACGAAATGCGGTTGGGCAGGTATGCGAAGGTCCGCCAGGCGTACGAAGCCGGCGTAACCATTGGTGTAGGGACCGATTCGGGTACAAGTACCAATCCACATCATTCCGCAATTTGGCGCGAAATGGCATTGCTGCAAGATAAGGTAGGAATGTCTTCGAGCGACGTGATTCAGGCTGCCACGAAAACCAATGCCGAGATCATCGGATTGATTGACGAAATCGGCACAATCGAGGTCGGAAAGCTGGCAGATATCATCGTCGTCGATGGCGATCCTTTGAGAGATGTCGCGGAGATACGAACAATAAAGCACGTAATCAAAGACGGAGTTCTAATTCGATAGGAATTGATGTTTAGCATCCTCGCGCTGGAAAGCTGCGCGAGCAAAAGTCAAATGCAATCTGCGAACACGATAGCTGGGGAAAAAATGAACGTAATGCATAATTCTCTTATTGTCTTATCGATTCTTTTGATCAGTTCGTCTGTATCCCACGCAAATGATGTTGTCCAAAATAAGGACGGCACTATCACGCTTTGGGATGGGAGAAGAATTCCCGCGCAGCCACAGATTCCGAACCTTCGCGAGCAGCATGAACTGCGGGTCGAATGGCTGAGGGAGAAGCATAGACAATTACTGCCAATGATGCGGAAACATGGCATCGGCATGTGGATTATCCCGGAAGGCACATTCGATCCAGACCCATTGACTCGTTACGTTGCGCCCGCGCGCTCATTCAGTCATGGCGTTACGCACATTTTCGTCGATGCCGGCGATGATGGCTTAAAGGCATTCTCCAATTATCGGTACCCGAACGAAACCTATGTCGAGTTTTTTGAGATTATTCCTGAGGAATATAATGAAAAACTGGCGGAAATATACGAGACGTATCAGCCTCGGACAATCGGGCTGGCTTTTGATGGCGGTCGTGGCCACAACAGCAGTCTGACCTACGATGCATTCCATTACATTTCATCAGCACTTGGCAGTAAAGCAAGAGAGCACTTTGTCCCTGCCAGGGATCTGATCGAAGATTTTGTAGATACGCGGCTGGCGGAAGAATGGGCATATTACAAGGATATGGTTGTCGCCACTGACCGGCTGGCGCAGAGGGCGCTGTCCAATGAAGTGATTACGCCCGGTGAGACGACAACCGCGGACCTGAAGTGGTGGTTCGATCAGGAAATGGCTTCGTGGGGAGTCGGCGCGAAACCCTGGTTTACGACCAATACCAACATCCAGCGCTTCAACCCGGACAGTAGAAGAATTGAAAGGGTCGCCGGAGCAAGCGGGTTTGATTCACCTGACGATCGGCCGTACCAGCGAGGCGATTTAATTACGATCGATTGTGGCGTGAGCTACCTTGGTTTTAAGACAGACATACAACGCGTCGCTTACATCCTTCTTGAAAACGAAGTCGGGGTGCCGGCCGGGCTGAAGCGGGCGTTGGATAATAGAAATACGGTTGTTAAGGCATATCGTGCAGCACGCCCTGGTCACACTGGCCGGCAGGCAGCGGAAGCGATCGAAGGGGAATTAGCGGATGTAAGTTTCCAATACTCCCTGGGTTCGCATTCAATTGGTTACCATGGACATGCGCTAGGGCCCGGTATCCGGTCAACTTCCAGCGAATTTAATCCACAAAGAGAAAACAAGTCCGAACTTCGACGGCATTCGTATATGGCCGTAGAGGGGGAGACTCAGACCATCGTTGTGGAATGGAACAATCAGGAAGTAACCATTTCATATGAGGAACAAGGATACTTGACTGACGCGGGCTACAAATTCTTCACACCCTTGCAGAACAATTGGTTCCTTATTCGTTAAAGGAATATTTGCTGATCGATATATGGATTCATTCAATCGTATGGAATAAATTTCGAGCCTACTGTATCGACAATGACAGCGGGAATCCGTAAAGAGGTTAAAGCATAAGTTTCGATCGGGAGATCACTTGTATGAACACGAAATTCTTTTCAACTATTTGTACAGTTCTTGCATTGAGTGTTGCAACACAGGCCCTTGGTGAGAAGCGTTCATTATTAGTGGAAGATATCACTCGATTAGAGAGTGTTGGCGGAAACTTCCATATGTCACCGGATGGATACGACGAGACTGTGTTGTTGTCGCCTGATGGGAATACGGTATTTTTCTCATTATCGGCTGCTGACTGGGACATGAACCGTCGCGTTTGGACACATTACACAATTAACTCCAGTGGCGGTGATGCAACAAGAGTATCGGCAGTTGAGGGTGGCAAGGCATTTCAGTATTCGCCTCGTGGCACGTATCTGTCGTTCGTCAAACCCGTGAACGAACGGGATCAGGTTTTCATGATGAACATTGCGACTGGCGATGTAGCCCAGATCAGCAATCATGCTTCCGACGTATTCGAGTACAAATGGTCTGCGGACGAGTTAGCGGTTTACTTTCTTGCTGATGATTCGCGCACGGTCGAAGAGCAGACCAGGTATGACATGGGTGAAAACTGGTTCGCTGTGGATGAGGGCTCGAATGGACGAATTGCTGCGCGATGGAGAAATCTTTGGAAACTCGACATAGATTCTGGTGCGGAATCTCAAATTACGGCTGAAAAGCTTATTCTCGATGAGCTGGACGTATCGCCAGACGGGAAGCGCGTCGCGTTCGTGGCTCGGCCAGACAATCGACGCAATTACCCGCATACAGCAGAATTGTACGTTGTTGATACGGCGGAGAAGACGATGAATCGTCTTACCGAAAATCTTGCGCCTGAGTCATTGCCGCGATGGTCTCCGGACGGGATGAAAATCGCTTACTACGCACCAGACGATCAGACATACAAGCTTACAAAAGGTTACCTTTGGGTTTTGAATATTGATACGGGAGACACCAAAAAGCTGGAATCTCAAAACATGGGCGACGTTTACACGCTGACGTGGAGCATCGACAGCGAAAGTCTGATTTTTAGCGAACAGCAGCGCATGAATACAAATATCTTCCGCCTGCATATCGAAAGCGATTCGTTGTATCCCATCACAAATAGTGATGGATTCACGATATTGATGGCTTTGTCCGCGGATCAAAGCCGCATGGTCTACTCGTACTCCAATTTCGACAGCCCCGTCGAAATTTACTCGTCAACGGTTAACCGCCTGTCTCCTGTCAGGCTGACGCGAACTAACAACTGGATAGAGTCCGATATCGAGCTCGCCGATAGCACAGTAATACATTGGAAGAGCAAAGACGGCCTCGAGATCGAAGGTATGCTTGCCGTGCCCGGTGGTTACGACGGCAAGAAAAGAATACCGCTACTTGTCTTAATCCATGGTGGTCCGCCACAACAGTGGGCAAACGAGTTTTATCGCGAGGTACACCTGTACGCCGGCATGGGGTACGCAATTCTTGGTGCAAATGTCAGGGGTAGCAGCGGCTATGGAAATAATTTGATCCAGGCACTAATTGGCGATGTCGGTGGCGGCGAGTACGAGGATATTATGTCCGGCGTCGATCATGTCATTGAAATGGGTATTGCAGATCCGGATCGACTTGCATTAAGAGGTTGGAGTTGGGGTGGTGTACTCGGAAGTTGGGTGATTACGCAAACTGACCGGTTTAAGGCGGCGTCCATAGGCGCGGGTGTTATGAGTTGGCTATCCGAAATGGGTCCCGGATTCAACTGGGACCTGACTGAATGGTATATGGAAAACTCGCACTGGAAGGACCCTGAGTCGTGGCGAAAAGTATCGTCGATTACCTATGTCGAGAACGTAACTACGCCGACACTGATTTTTCACGGTGATGAAGATTGGTACAGCAGTTACAACCAAAGTCTTATCTTTTACACGGGATTGCGCGATATTGGGAAGGCGCCGGTCAGATTTATCAGCTTCCCCGGGCGTGGACATGAAGAATTGGATCCGTGGGTGCAACGAGCTCGATATGTTGAGGAAGTTCGTTGGATGCAAAAATATGTAAATGGTATTGACTGGCAACCGACGGAGAAAAACTGAAGTCGATAGTTATTGCGACGTTGTTGGCTGGTTTGCCACTATTGATATTGGTATAGTCGCGCCACCCCAGGCCATGACCAGTCTCCGTTCGTCTTCACCAACGTAATCAAAATAATACTCAAGTCGTTCCGGGCCAGAATCCGTCAATTGAACGTCCAGCGATTGTTCCAGCACTACTGATTTATCCCGAGTTTCTGAGGGGTCTGACGATCTGCGAAGTATGCTGAAAGCCCATGGACGATTTTCGCGCGGTATAAAGGACAATTCATAGACTCCAGCCGGCAGGAATTTTCCGTTGATAAACACGTTGTCCGAAAAATCGATCAACGCCGTTTCGTTGCCTGCACTTCCGTGCCAAACCTCGTCGAATGGTATGACTTCACCAAACACTCGTCCGCCATTAGCCACATCGCGGAAATAGGACAACTTGATTTCTGTGCGCCCCATGGCATTCATTACTGCAGCTTCGGCGACTTCGCCAGGCGTTTCACTGCTGTTCTCTATCGGGATGTGCACCTCGACAAATTCATAGAGAAACCGGAGAATTCGGGTGCCATCATCATTTACGTCGAAGAAGTATTCCATGTGTTCTTTTGAATTGTCCTCAACTTGAGCACGCGTCTGCACACGTAATGCGTCAACGTATTCCTGGGTTATCTCTCGATTATCACTGTCAATATTGCTGAATATGATTGTCCACTCGCCGCTCCCCGTAGAAAAAATGTCTTCGGGAATCATTTTCAAATCATATGTACCCGGTGGCAGCACAAGGTCATGGATTCTCACCGATTCTGTTGTGTGAAATCGAGTCGGAATGTTGTCGCCCGGTGACCAGATTTTGCCAAAAGGAACTGAAGCGCCGAAAATACTGTTTTCTCTGCCGTTCACGGCCAGGCGATCGTATTCGATCCTGATAGCGGCACGGCCGATCGACTCAATAACGGCCGCTCGGCTAGTGGTGCCCAGGGTAGCCGGTTTGACAACGGGCAGGTATCGGGGATGGCGATCAATGTTATCGATTACCAATCGGAAACCCAGGTGGTCGTCGCTGCTGAATTGATCTGTGCGTTCACGCATGTCCGAGCGCACACTGTGACCACCTTCTGCAAGGCTAAGCACACCCGAAGCATCCGTCCAGGCACCACCGCGAATCGAACGTTGAAGGTTATCGCTCCAGCCACCGGGAATTTCGAATTTTTGCCGTACCGGGTTTCTTTCCGGGCCAATCGGATTGGCAGCTGGCGAGCGAGCATAGTAGGACGCCTCATACCAGTCATAAATCCAGTCAATAGTGTTTCCGGCCATGTCGAACACACCGTAGGGTGATTGTCCCTTGTCGTACGTTTTTACCGGCGAAGTCTGTGGATATCCGTCGTCAATCGTGCCATCCGCGTTTCTTTGGTCGGGGCCAAAAATTAGCAGGTAGTTCCTGTCAGCAAAATTTGCCCGAGTCCCATCTGGAGACTCATTACCCCAGGGCCATTTACGCTGATTGGTGCCGCGAGCTGCTTTCTCCCACTGCGCTTCAGTCGGAAGAGAGGCATTGACATTTTTTCTGCGTGAAAACCAATCGGCGTATGCCATGGCGTCGTTCCAACTCACGCAAATGACCGGGTGATCCGAACCTTGGTCAAAATTCGGATAACGCCAGTCGAGATCATAGCGAATGATTCCGTCAGCCTCAATCCAACATCCTTCGCCTCGTTCATTGTCGGTAATATAACCACTTGATTCGACAAAGCTCTCGAACTGCGCGACCGTTACCGGATATTTTGCAATCCAGTATCCGTCCAGGTAAACATCGTGTATAGGGAGTTCCTTGTACTCACCGTGGTTCGAACCCATTGGGAAGCTACCATCGGGAATCTCTACAAAACGATGTTCGGCGACAATGATTTCCCGGTAGCCCCGGTTATTGACGGTCGATGCCGACCCAACGTTGCTTTGCATCGCGGTGACGGTTATGTCTGTTGAAGGAATGTCCGGAGAAGTCGATGTACAGGCGCTGAGCGAAAACAAAACTGCTGTAGTGCTCCAGACAAAGTGAAATTTCAGCTTGCGAACTGCCATGAGAGGTATCTTTCGTCCGTGGCTCAAGTCTGCTGTATACGCGAGCCGGGAAGAGATTTCGATCGCTCTTGCCGTATGTTTAGTTCCGTGGAAATATATCCTACTCGTCGAGGCTGGAAGATATTATTGATCCCGTAATGCCTCTTTCGATGCGTCGAAAAGGTCCAACCTAACCGATATACGCCAATGTCCACTATGGTGTCAGCCTCCATGCCGACTTGCCGGCTTCTGTTCTTGACCCTGTCACTCGCGATCATGGTCTCCTGTTCGCAACAAGATGCCGATGTAGGGTCGAACTGCACGGATGTGGCACCGGACACCGGAATATTCACCGAGATAGCAGCGCGGGCGTCGGAGACCTATTGTAACGACAAAGGATATCGTGAAGTAGGTTTTGGCAATCTGTTGGAGTTTGTTTACATTCCGGCCGGTACATTCGTGATGGGGTCGGCAGAGGGTCTATCTGATCAATCCCCCGCTCATGAGGTTTATCTGGATGGCTATTGGATCGCAAAATATCCGGTCACAGTGGCGCAATTTGCGGAATTCGTTCAGGAGACTGCTTACATCACAGACGCAGAACGTGGTTGGGGATCGTGGCAGTGGACGGGGCAACAAAGTAAATCCGGCGACGAATCCGACGTCTGGTACCCAATGGCCGACGGGTGGTGGAATAACATCTATTTCGAGCAGGGCAACGATCATCCGGTTGGCTCCGTCAGCTGGAATGATGCGAATGCCTTTGCGGCGTGGTTAAGTGACGAATTACAAGTAGATGTCGTATTGCCGACCGAAGCGCAGTGGGAGAAAGCGGCGCGCGGTGCTGATCAGCGACTTTTTCCATGGGGTAATGCTCGCCCGGACGGACACCTCGCCAATCTGGCGGATAACCGTTTCATTGCCAAATACGGGCCTTACACGCGACACCCGGACGCGGAATTAGATGACGGATTTGTAGAAACCAGCCCGGTTAACGCGTTTCCGGAAGGTCAGTCGCCTTACGGCGTCTACGACATGGCTGGAAACCTGGGCGAGTGGGTATTTGATGTTTACGATGCGGACTACTACAGCAAATCGCCACTGAAAAATCCAAGCGGCCCGCCGGCACAATCGGGCGTGCCTGATCAGAACATTGACAGGGTAAATCGGGGCGGCTCCTGGGTTGATTGGGCCGGCGTGAGTGAGGATGGCACGGTGAGTCCGGACGGCGGTCACAATCTTTTGGCAGCCGCACGTACCGGTGACGAGCAAAACTCCAGCGACGATCATATGGGCTTTCGTGTTGCGATAGATATGACACGAATGGCAGTGGAAAAGCCCGCCAACCCCGACCTGCCGGACCTCAGTGGAGTGACAATAGTTACTCACAAGATTAGCGATCGGATATACATGCTGGAGGCAACACGTGATACCGCTGGCAATATCGGCGTCTTGGTCGGATCTGACGGGATATTGATTGTCGATGATCAGTTTGCCGAGCTGACGCCGCAAATCGAGGCGGCACTGGAGCAAATAAGCGACAATAAATTGCGTTATATCCTCAATACTCACCATCACGCTGATCACAGTGACGGCAACTCCCGTCTGGCTAGCGACAGCCAGGTAACAATTGTCGCCCATGATCAGACCAGACATCGTCTTTTGTCCAGAGGACCAGCGAATTGGCCCGACATCACGTTCGACGACAACATGAGTATCCACTTCGGGCGTGAACATGTAAGGTTAATCTCGATTCCCGGTGGGCACACCGACAACGATGTCGTTGTGATTTTCGAGTCATCAAACGTAGTTCATCTGGGTGATCTCATGAATTCCGGAATTTCGAGTTTTCCGGTCGCCGATCTGTCATCGGGCGGTAACGCGTTGAATATTCTGAAAAACGTCGAAAGTCTACTGTCGATCGTGCCAGATGGTGCGACGATCATTCCGGGGCATGGGCCATTGACGGACAAAAGCGAACTCTATCAACTGCACACCATGCTGATGGAAACGATTGAAATTGTCAGTGTCAGCAAACAAGCAGGGAAATCCCTGGAGCAAATTCAGGCCGAAGGATTACCATCAAAGTATGCAGAATGGGGGCACGGCTACATGAATGCGGAAGGCTGGATTACAATGATTTACGAAAGCATCGAGTCAAGCGACGCGATGTAATTACAACGGTACGAAAAGGCCGCAAAGCTTGACCAGGTAAGAGGGGGAGATAAAATCGCTGCATTATTCGGAATATATTAGCTCGATGCAGACGATACACAGGCTTTGCCAGAGCAATCAAAACTATCATTAAGAGCAAATCATGAAAATCGAAGAATTCACGCTTGAGCGCATTCAGTCGCTTTATGAAAATACGGTGGAGCTGAATCTGTCTGATAGCGGCGTACATCCGTTGTCACTCGATGACCTGCTGTCCGAAGATGAATTTGCCGAACTGAAGGCACTTGAACTGGGATACGGCTGGACGAACGGCGCAATATCGTTGCGTCAATCAATATCAGGCTTTTACGACAATTGTGGGCCGGATGACGTGATAGTGACCAACGGTTCGGCCGAAGCCAACTTCCTGATGGTGATGTCCTTGCTGGAGCCGGGCGACGAAATTATCGTGTTCACACCAAATTATCTGCAGATCTGGGGCTGGGCACGCGCGATCGGTGTATCAGCAAAAGCCGTCCCATTAAAGGAAGAGCTTGAATGGGAGCCGGATCTCGAAGAATTGAAAACCCTGATCACGCAGAAGACGAAACTGATCACGATCTGCCACCCGAACAATCCGACAGGAGCAGTACTGAGTTTGGAAAAAATGCAGGTGCTTTCTGATATTGCTGCCGATAACGATATTTACCTGCATGCCGATGAGGTCTACAAGGGCTCGGAGCTTGAGGGGCCTGAAACCGCGAGTTTTCTCGATTTGTACGATAAAGCATTCGTCACTAATGGCCTCTCCAAGGCCATGGCGTTGCCGGGCCTGCGTATCGGCTGGTTGGCCGGGGCGGCAGAGACAATTTACGCGGCATGGCAACGTAAGGACTACACATCGATTACGACATCGGCCCTGAGTGAATATGTTGCCGAGCGTGTTCTGCGGCCGAAAGCAAGGCAGAAAATACTGGATCGCAGCAAAAAGATATTGCGTGAGAACCTGTCGTTGTTATCCGACTGGGTCGACGCTAATTCTGACCACGTTTCGCTGATTCCGCCAAAGGCAGGCGGCATGGCGTTCGTTCGTTATTTGCAAGATGTCAACTCGACCGAATTGGCGCATGCATTGAGAGAGGAAAAGGGCGTATTGATATTGCCCGGTGATGTATATGGACTCGACGGTTTTTTCCGTATTGGAATTGGCTCGCCTCGAGAACATTTGGAACCAGGTTTGGCGCGTATTTCTGATTATTTGCGATCGAATACGAAAGCCCATGCCGTGGGAGGATAATTTGCACAATGGAAGTCATCAACCTTGAGAAAATCAAGTCCGTACTCGATATTCCCGTTGCTATTGACTTGATTGAAGCGGGATTTGTTGCGCTGTCAAACGGCGCGGCAACCGTCCCCCCTGTCGGATACCTCGGGTTCGCCGATCCACCGGCGGACTGCCATATCAAATTTGGCCATATACATGGCGATGAAGTCTTTGTCATTAAGATCGCAACCGGTTTTTA
>SMVA01240732.1_pt1 | contig 15306 bp, 16 predicted proteins | sample 2456451 | NCBI WGS metagenome assembly SMVA01 (sample SAMN11095933, study PRJNA526329) | marine sediment metagenome | biome: Marine sediment; feature: Surficial sediment; material: Deep marine sediment; isolation source: Hadal surficial sediment | place: Pacific Ocean | collected 2014-05 | depth...
CTAAAATTCTCAATTCTCCCAACAAAAAAGGCCCAACCTTTTACCATCGATCCACTTTCACCTTCTTCAATCTTGCCGCTAAAACCGACCCGGTCCTCTCTGTTTTTAAAACTTAATTCTTTAATATCAATATTTTTTTTGGTTAAAATTAAGTTGAACGTAATTTCCTGCTCGCTTGGTTTCCAGTTTTTAAGCTTTAAATATTTAAACTCCTCTAGCCTCCCCGACAAAGCAAAGCTTCTCTTATGTAATTTTAAATTTAGCTGATCTATGAGAAATTCCAGATCATTCACATGGACCATCACCTCATTGAGTTCAAGTTCCCTAAGAATAAAAGGAATCTTAGTAAAAACGTATTTTCTATAAATACCAAGATATTTTTCAACATCAAGATTTCTTAAATCTTCAAAATCTATTGTTTCTTTTTCTTTATCTCCTATTTTGAATTTAGTTTTAACCACCGCATCATAGACACTAATCTTGCTAACGATAAACTTACTAGAAAAGAAGTCTAAAAGACCGAAATGGAATCCTACTCTTTTGGCCTCTACCTTAACCTTGCTCCCTTCTTTCTTATCTATTTTAAAAAAGGAAACATTTTTAAAGTAGGTAGTGGGTGGAAAAATCCTCAATTCCACTTTTTCGAAATTGATCACAATTCCTTTTTTAGCTAAAATATTTTTGGTTATGTGTTCAGAAACTAAACTTGCCACTATTGGGGATTGTAAAAATTCAACAATCCCAAAAAACAAGACAAAGATTACAAAGAGGAAAATAAGCGTAGGTTTATTTAAGATTTTCAATTTCTTTTAACCTCCTCTTCGATAACCTAAATTTTGGAAATTTTTCTGCTATTAACTTATAAAGTTCTAACGCTTGGTCTTTCTTCCCCAGCCCCATTAAGGCCTCCGCCTTAAGATATAAAAACCCCAGTTTTTCTTTCAAAAATAGAGGTCTGTAAAAGGCCACATCGTCTGCCATGGTCTGGGCCTCATGAAACCTTCCTAGTTTTATAAAAAAATCTATTCTGAGGTAGTCAATATTTAAAGATTCTTTGACCTCTAAATCTGGGCCCTTAAGATTTTCTATTTTTTCCAATATAAAAAGAGCGGCCTGATAAAATCCCATGGTGGCAAAGCATGCTACCAGGTCTGTATAATAATTTATAAATTTATGCCTATCTAAAAGATCAACGGCCTTTATCATGGCCCTTTCACTTAATGCAACGAACTCTTCTTGTTCTTTATCTTCCCCCATCTTCGGCCAATTTAATTCCGTTACCGTTTCTTCATCCCTGGGACTTTTTCTTGGGTCTTCCTCTTTTTTTAAATCGATTCTTGGGCCATTTAAAAGATTTAGCACCTTCTCTCTAATAGCGTTGTTTTTTTTAAACTTCTTGGGGTTTCTGGCAAAATATGATGAAATGGCCTGTTCCAGTTTTTTTCTTTTATAAAAAATCGCATACTCAAGAAGAATCGGATAAATAAAGAGGTCTCCTGGGTATCTGATCTTATACTGATAGATTAGATTTATCACTTCTTTTCTTTTCCTAGGGTCAGATAAATTTTCCTTAACTAATTTTGATATTTTATAAACTATTGCTAATTTTAAATAATTATTTGAGGCCATCCAATCATTTGATTCAGATCTGGTTATTCGCTCTACTTCAAGACAATAATCCCAAAATTTCTCATCATCACTATCAAGTCCAAGCTTTGTGAAGGTCTTGTTGAAGGTTTTTATATCTTTTTTAAGAAGAGCAAATTTTATGGTATATTCCTGGACAAGTTGGGCGCTTAGATTAAAACCGGCAATCTGATCTATTAATTCAAGGCCTCGCTCAAGATATTTCATCTTGTACCGCAAATAAAGCAATTCTTTTGCTGCCTCTTTGCTCTTATCAAGTTGTCCTATATAGGCCGTTGAAATAAAAATAAAAAATAAATTCCTTTCCACCTCCTCTTCCGGACAAAAGGCCAAGATGCCATCAAAGATTCTTAATGCTCCTGGATAGTTTTGTTTTTCAAAGTAATATTCCCCAATCTTAAAAAATTGCTTGAAAAATTCTACTTTGTTTTTATCAGTCTCAAATATTACATTTATTATATCCGTCAGTTCTTTAAATGCGGTCTTAGACAAAGTTTCAAACTTAAAAGATTGCAAAATATTCTCTAAGGATTCTTGAAAATTAAAATTTAAATATTGTTTTTTTGCAGTACCGTAAAATTCCAAAAAGACCTCTTTTTCCCCATATAATGGGCCAAAAAGGAAATAATTCCTCTAGTATATTTTACTGCAAATGGGTATCTAGAAAGGACGTAGCGTAATTATTTCCCCTGAATTTAGGGTGGTCTATTATCTTTAAATGAAGCTCTTTGTTGGTCTTAATTCCCTCTATTACGGCCTCCTCTAAGGCCCTTTTCATACGGTCCAAACAAAGATCTCGAGTAGGGGCCTGCACAATTATTTTGGCCAACATAGAATCATAAAAGGGGGGCACCTCATAGCCAGAATAGATAAAATCATCTACCCGGACTCCTATTCCTGCAGGCCGATGATAATAGAGTATTTTTCCCGCTGAAGGGGCCCCAGTGACGGGATCTTCAGCATTTAGCCGGCATTCAATAGCATGACCAGTGAATACTATATCTTTTTGTTCAAACTCTAACTTTTCTTTCTGAGCAACTTTAATTTGTTGAGCGATTAAGTCAACTCCTGTTCTCTGTTCAGTAACCGGGTGCTCAACCTGTATACGTGTATTCATTTCCATAAAATAAAATTTATCTTCATCTTGATCGAATAAAAATTCTACTGTTCCTACAGAGTCATAATTTACAAATCTGACCAACTTTACGGCCGCATCTAATATTTCTTGGCGCTTTTTATCCTGAAGTATTGGGCAAGGAGATTCTTCCAATACTTTTTGAAATCTTTTCTGTATCGTACAATCTCGTTCTCCTAAATGGACAATATTTCCAAATTGATCAGCGATTATCTGCACTTCTATGTGCCTTGGACGAGTAATATATTTTTCAATAAAAAGAGTATCGTCATTAAAACCGGCCATGGCCTCTTTTTTAAGCCGCTCAATAGATGGAAGTAATTCTTCCTCTTTCCAAATGGCCTTCATCCCTCTTCCGCCACCACCAGCAGAGGCCTTAATTAAAACAGGATAACCTAATTTTTTGCAGGCCTTTAAAATTTCTCGCTCTGTTTTACGCTTAATCTCAATAGACTCTAAGATTGGAAGACCTGCCTTTTTAGCGAGTTTCTTAGAACGGATTTTGTCTCCCATTTTTTCAATGCAATCAATGGAAGGACCGATGAATTCTAGGTCCCATTTTCTACATTGATCAGCAAATTCTTTATTTTCTGATAAGAAACCAAAACCAGGATGAATGGCCTGGGCCCCGGTTATTTCAGCGGCCGAAAGGATTGCTGGTATATTTAAATAGCTTAAAGAAGCTTTAGGCTTCCCAATACAAACAGATTCATCAGCAAGCTTCACATGAAGAGAACTTTCATCGGCGGTAGAATGGACGCAAACCGTTTCAATCCCCATTTCCTTACATGTCCGAAGGATTCTAACAGCGATTTCTCCACGATTTGCGATTAATATTTTTTTAAACTTCATGGCTTTATTCGAAATAATACTTGGTCATATTCAACATAATTTTCATTTTCCACACAGATTTCAACAATCTCACCGGAAAATTCTGATTCAATCTCATTCATAATTTTCATTGCCTCAACAATACAGAGGATCTTGCCCTTAGAAACGCGATCACCAACTTTTACGTAAGGCACTGAATCCGGGGAAGAGCCAGTATAAAAGGTTCCCACAAAAGGAGAGGTTATCTCTTTATATGGACTCTTTTCTTTAGCCGTTTTTTCGCTAGTAGGATCTTTGAGAGCATCAATATAGAAAGGTCCAAGATTTTCTGCATATGGCAGTTTAAAAGAGATCTTCTCCTCTCCCTTTTTATAATTTAGCTCTGAAAGACCTTCATCTTTTGCCAGTTTAATTAGCTCTTTTATCTTTTTTAAATCCATTATCCCTTAACCCTTTCAACATATTCTTTGGTACGGGTATCGACTTTAAGCACTTCGTTTTCCTTGATAAAAAGAGGTACTGTTATTTGCAGTCCGGTTTCCATCACCGCCTTCTTACCTCCACCTGATGCCGTATCGCCTTTAAGGCCTGGATCTGTTTGCGCAACCTTAAGATTTACAAAAGTAGGAAACTCAATCGATATAGGGTTGTTTTTCCAATATAGCACTTCAACAGTAATCCCTTCTAAAAGAAAATCTTTTGCATCCCCAACTTGATCCTTAGAAAGGTGCAAGGACTCAAAAGTTTCCTTATCCATAAAATTATAACCTTCCTGATCATCATAGAGATATTCCATCTCTCTTTCTAAAAGATCTGGAGTGCTTGCACCTGTACTAACTCCAGACTTAAAAGTTCTTTCAAGTACGTTACCATTTTCTAGATTTTTTAACCGGCATTTTACAAAAGCAGAGCCCTTTCCAGGGTTTGTGTGGTCAGATTTTATAATAACAAAAACCTTTCCTTCTAGTTCTACTTTTACACCTTTTTTTAATTCTGTTGTATCAAACATCTTCCACCCTAATTAAATAAGTTGTGAATATATTGCTAAAAAATAGACATCTTTTCCAGGCCCTTCCATTATGATATCCGCCCCTTGGGCCGTCAACTTGGTCCTTCTGTAGTCTTCCCTCTTATGGGTATTGGTCAAATGAACTTCGATCACCTTGCAAGATACCATTTTCAAGGCATCTAATATTCCAATACTGTAGTGAGAATAAGCTGCGGGATTGATAATAACTGCATCAAGTTCTTCGCCTAAAGATTCACCAATTCTTGAGATAATTTCCCCTTCGATATTGGACTGAAACCAATCAACCTCCACATCAAAATTTGCCAGTTTAAGAGAAGTCTCTTCCTGTATTTGAGATAGAGTTAAATCTCCATAAACCTCAGGCTCTCTTTTGCCCAAAAGATTGAGATTTGGCCCATTTATGATTAGAAACCTTTTTTTCAAACGATAAACCTTGAACTTTATTAGTCGCGACAAGCTATCAATGAAAACTAAATCTGTAAATGAATTGGAGGCCTTTTAAACTTTATCTTGAAGACTTATACCGAGTTGCTTTAGATCGCAATTTGTGTAGAAATTTCAGTAGCTTGGCCTCTATTTCGGGAGGGCTTTCTTGCGTCGTGATAAGAGCATCTCGATTTGCTTGGTGCTTTTCCTGTAAATCTTTTTTCATTTCGATGGCCCACTGGTTCGTGGGATCCAAATCAAGGCCTGCATCAAGGTATTCAAAGGCCTTATTATAGTCTTTTTTGCGAAGGCTAACCCCCACTAATCTATCGATAATTTCCAGGTTTACGGCCGGGACTTCAGAGGAAAAATCAACAGCAACCCAATCTGCCTGATTACCTTGAGGTTCAGGCATGCTCGGTTCTGGTGGCATAATTTTTTCCACCAACCTTTTAGAGGCCACTTCGTCTTTGGGATCGATAAATTGGATGAATTTATAGGTTTCCATGGCCTCATAACTACGATTGGTGCGCTCACAAATTTTAGCGAATAACTTCTGTAATTTAATATTTTCTCTATTATTTTTGACAAATGGACATATGCATTCATAGGCCAACTCATACTTTCCCAAATCAAAATAACAATTGGAAAGACCTAAATAGCCTAAGATGTAACCAGGATATCTTTTAATTCCTTCCTTTAAAATAACTAGTGCCTTATTTTGTTTGCCATTTTTCCGGTAAGCATCTGCAAGCGGGGCAAAGACTTTGGAACTGGGATTTTCCCGGTACATCCTTTTGTATTTTTCAATTAGCGGAATCTCTTCGATCGTTTCCATATTCTCTAACCTTGGTCGCTTAACCCTGCTTCTTCTTGGTTGATAATTCTGGGGGTTAAGAATATGATCATTTCTCTTTTATTAGTTGTTGGATTGTAGGGAGTTCTAAAGAGCCAACCAATAATAGGGATATCTTTTAAAACAGGGATACCACTGTGATTTTCTTTAAATTCATAGGAGTAAATTCCACCAATAACAATTGTGGCCCCATTTTCAACTAGAACACTGGTATCAATCTCTCTGGACTGTTTGTTAGGTGGAGCATTAGGGAAAGGTCTAACACTAAATTGTTCTTTTAGCATTTTGATATCTAGGATGATCGAACCTTCATTGGTTACCTGTGGAGTTACTTCTAAGGTCAACTTGGCCTCTGTCTCCTCATAGGTAACTGTAGCATCATCACCGGTACCAGTTTGAACAGCATAACTAGTGGTATCAATAGTGTTGATTTTGGCCGTTTTCTTATTTTGCGTAATCACTTTTGGAGTAGAGATGATCTTACCCTTAGATTCATTTTCCATAAGCTGTAGCTGAAAATCTAAATTGGTCAAACGATCATATTGGGTAATGCTAAGTCCAAGCATGGTCATAGTATTAAAAATAGAAGCTGAAGAGAAGGAAAAGCCAGGACCTGCATTAGTACCAGGAATTATTTCATCTCCAACAACAGATCTATCTCCACTAACGCTCCCGATGGGGTCGTAGCCAAAATTAATCCCTTTTTCCAGACCTAACTGTTTGGAGTGATCTTCGGACACTTCAACAATTTTTGTTTCAATTAATACCTGGGGCGTTTGGGTATCTAGGGTTTCTATAATCTTTTTCAATTTCTCCATAACTTTAGGAGTGTCTTTAATAATCAGCGAATTGGTTCGAATGTCTTCTGATATTCTACCCCTCTTGGGTGTTAGATATTCATTTAAGATCTTTATTAGATCCTTAGTCGGGGCATAACTAATAGGGAATATCTTAGTAACAAGTCTTTCTTCTTTAAGTGCAAGCTTTCTCGCCTCAACTTCTAGTTTTTTATCTCTTGTGGCGTTGGCGAGAGTATCAATCAACAAGATTGCCCCATTTTTCTTGGCCACTAATTTGTTAATTCCAAGAATTGTATCTAAGGCCTGATCCCATGGGATATTGGTAAGATTAAGAGTTAGGGGAGGCAACTCTTTAATGTCTTTTGTGATAATAATATTAAAACCAGAGGCCTCTGCGATCATTTTTAAAATGTCATCAACTTTAAGGTCCTTAACATTAAATGAAATTTTCTTTCCAACATATTTTTTTCGGCCTGAGAGAGTTAAATTTTCTAAAATATCCTCAATCGTCTCCGATTTAGGCACATGAACTTCATCACTAATTCCCAGCTTAACTTTATCTTCAAAAGACTCTCCAGAAGATATCTTGGCCTGAGAGAAAACACCAAAACGATTTTCGATATTTAGAATAATTCTATTTTCATCCCTTTCAATAATAGATCTAACGTTATCTCGAAGTTGAAGGGCAATTCTTAAATCATTTTTAGAATTTGGTTTTTTATAGGCGGTGACAAAAACAACACTTCCGGAAAATTCGGATGTATCAAATGCCCTAATTACCCTTTCTTTGGCCAAGGTATCAGAAAGCTCCAGGATTATTTGCTTATCCTCAATAATAGCGAACTTACTTACCTTCACATCAGCACGATCGAGGGTCAGAATAAGTTGAGTGATCTCACCTTTTTGCTGAAATTCAATCATCTGGAGTTCTGCCGCAAAGAGAGTAAAGGGTAAGGACAGGAAAAACAAGAAACGAAAAAATCCTTTTTTCATAATACCTCTTCCTAAGGTCTAATTAATGTTTGAGATCAATCGATTGATCACATCTATATTATAACGTATTTTAATATTATAAGGGATAAAAATTAGCCAATGGGTCTTATCTATTAATCATTAGAGACAGGAATAATAGTTTCAATATACTCTTCCTGGTCATAGACATTTTTAATCTTTTCCACCACTACAATACCGCCAGGTAGTATGGCCTTTAACTCGGCCTTATCTATTCCTAGAAACATTCCTTCTTTTAATATGAAGGTCTCTTTTCCAAGCGATGTACCTGTGCTTATTTTAGCAATTGCCCGGCGATCCTTACCAAGTAAGATGCCCACAATGCGGATTTGATTTAAAGGTATATTATCTATGGAAGGGAGATTGGAAAATACACTCCCATCTGCTGTCATCTCATAGGCCCTTTTAATCTTGGCCTTTCGCTTGAAAATTTTTCGCTTAAAAGGATCTCTCAGTTCAAAAGGATCTTTAATCTTAGTACTTATATCTTTAAAAAAGGGATATACCTTAGCAAATCCCATGATTGGGAAAAAACCAAGTGTAAGTATCAACCAATACTTAAGCATCATCCTTTACCTTTTCTCTTTGGTCTTCTGGACTTTCTTTGGGGCATCTTTTTAAAAGATTCCTCAATTTCTTTAATCCCTCGGGCCTCTTTATATTTATCATTAAAGCGGAAGGCTTCCAAAATAATTTCTGCATCTAAAAGCTGAAAGCGACCCTTTTGCTTGGTCCGGCTTCGAACTAAATTTACTGTTTTAATATTTAATATTTTTTCTTGCTCACCAATTTTTTCCAAAAGTATTAAATATTGTAGAAAGGTACCAGAACCTTTTAGTTTATAATCCTTGGATACATAAAAACCGTGAACTTTTTCGCTCCCAGGAGAAAGAAGAATATTTTTTATATTAAGGCTCTCAGCAAGACCTCGAATCAAATCTAAATTTTCCGTATCTGAGATATTAGGAGGAAGTCTCTTCTGCAGCTTATCAATTCCTATCGCAACTTTTTCAATTCTTTCCTTGGCCTCTTCGATATCCTTGAAATATCTTTCAAGATTTTGTTTTTCTTTTTCGGCCTTTTTTATCTGTCTTTGTAGGGTTGGGATCCGATCATTTAAAGCTTGTATTTCCTTTTGGCTTTTTTCATATTCCTGGTAGATTACAAATACTGCATATATAAATAAAAATAAATGTAGTTTTTTTAAAATTCCCGTCATTTTTTAAAAGCGCCCATAATCAATTATTTTTCCTTCCACCATAAAATTTTCGACTCTAACCTGCTGTCCATCCAATACTTCCGTTTTAGTATCAGAGCTTATTAGCCCCAACGTCTTCCCAAAAAAGGTGGAATCGTTGGCCGAAGTTATAAAATTACCTATACTTTTGTAGGAGGCGGATCTCCCATTGATAGAAATCTTACTATCAGGTGAAATCTTTACCGATTCAAACCAGACATCTTCTGGAACATCCCTAGCAAGTCTTTCCAACAACATTTTAGGGTTATTTTTCATATTAATAACTTTTTCTACCTGAGATGTTCTCCGCTTTAGATTATCCACCTGTTTGTCAAAAGCATCCAGCATGGCCTTGATAGATTCATTTCCTCTGGTTTCTTTTTTCAAATTTTGTAGTTGTTTTTGAAGCTTTCTTACCTGAATTTCTTCGTTCTTATACTGTTGTTTCCATTCAGCAGTTAAATAACCGTAGGAAACCTTATAAAGAACAAAAACAATTATTACTGCCTTAATATTAATGGCGGCCAGATCGATACCTAACACTACGGGAAGTCTAAAAGGCTTTTTCTGTTGTATTAGATTGATTTCAATCATATTAAACAGCCCTCATGGCGAACCCCAGTGCCACAGAACTTGTAAAGGCAACCTCATTCATATCCAGGCCTTTAAGATTTTTAGCGTCATATTCAAAGTGTTCAAAAGGGTTAAGATAGTTTACTTCCACCTGCAATATGTTTTCTAAACCATCGGCCATGCCTATCAGCTGGGCCGATCCTCCGGTTATATAACAACCTACCAGGGATTCATCAGAGGTGGAGGAAACATAAAAATCATAAGTTTTCTGAATCTCACCAAAGAAGGAATTTAGGGATTCCTCAATGATCGTTAAGATCTCTTCTGGTAAATTACCTTTATCATCCCCGGACTTTTTTAAATCCTCTGCCTCACTATAATTAACTCCCATCTGCCTCTGAATTTCCTCCGTCACCATTAGACCTCCAACAGGAATTTCTTTGGTGAATAGGATTCTCTTATTTTTATAGATGATAAAATTGGTTTTTTGCGCCCCGATATCTAAAATTAGATAGGATTCATTGGCCACATCCAATTTTTTTCCCATAACCAGTTCGAATATATTGGTTACTGCGGTTATGTCCATATCGATAATCTTCACTCTTAAGTCTGCTTCTCCAACCAACGATTTAAATCTTTCCACAACTTCATTAGTGGCAGCGGCAAATATTATATCCACCCCACCACCTTCATTTTCGCCCATTACATGGAATCCAAGTGAGGCCACTTCGAGATCAAAAGGTAGATATTGTTCCGCCTCCCAATGAACCTGGTCATCAATTTCCTCCGGAGAACCTCCGGCCAAAGTTAATTTTTTTGTTATGGAATGAGGGCCTTTAAGCCCTATAACTGCTGATCGAGATGATATTTTTGCTTTTTTCAATGCTTTTACAATAGCATCTATAACCGCATTTTCATTTTGAACTTCATCTTCCATGATAGCGCCATCAGGAAGGGGAACGGAAGAGAACCTAGTCAGTTTAATTTTTTTGCCAGGAATTTTTTGGACTTGGGCCACTTTTATTGAGCTCATTCCAATGTCCACACCAACAATTCCCTTAGGCCCAAGCTTAAGGATATCTTTTATCGTGTCGGCAATATTTGAAATAATTGATTTTAAATCCAAGTTTTTTCTCGAGAAAAAGGGCCTTACTTAAATTATAGCGAATAAACCTGACTGATTTCAAGGAATTAATGCACTTCTCACTTTAAGTAAGAAAGTAGCATCTTAAAACTTTCGGGAAAAAACATCTGCCAGGAGGCCACCAAGATAATAAAAGGCCCAAAGGGTAATGGATTCTTTTTATCCATTTTTTTCATGGCCATTAAGGAAAGACCAACTATAGAGCCTAAAAAGCAACTAAAGAAAATATTATAGATCAGTCCTATGGGACCTAGATAAAGCCCTAGAACCCCAAATAACTTTATATCTCCTCCCCCAAGACCAACCTCACCCCGTATTAGGTAAAAAATCCAGGTAATAACCAAAGGAAATCCTATGCCTATTAGCCCCCCCGCCAACCAATGATTTAAAGGTAGATATATTACGGCATAAACAAGATATAAAATGGCCAGATAGAGATTAAGGCCATTGGGAATTATTTTAAATTTGAGGTCGATAAAAAACATAGCGGTAAACACACAAGCACTGGAAAACATCATCACAAAATGAAGCAAGCTCTCACCGTTTAAATCCCGAGGAAATAAGAAAATGGCAACAACTCCCAAGATCAATTCAACCAGAGGATATATCAGGGATATTTTAAGGCCACATTTAGAACATTTGCCTCTGAGAAATAAATAACTGATCAAAGGGATATTTTCATACCAGGCAACAGTTTTTTTACATCCTGGACAAAAAGATCGAGGCAGAAATATATTGATATTTCGAGGAAGTCTATAGACCAAAACGTTTATAAAGCTTCCAATCATGGTTCCAAAAACAAAAATAAATAGATACATTTTTAAAATAATTGACATGGTTTATTCCAGGTCCTTTTTATAGAAAATAAAGGAAGATATGGCCATCAAGACTAAGCAGAAAAATACCCCATATACTCCCACGAAAAAGAGATAGTTAAAACTTAGGTCATTTTCATAAAGAACATATTCTTTTATATTTAAAATTGAAAAATTAGGCACTAGCCATCTAATAATATCAATGACTTTCCCAAGAAAGGGCCTGTTTTCCACAAATGTTAAAACAATTGTCTCGTTTAATACATTACCAATTACGTAGATAATAAAGGTGTAGAGTACCGAAAGGGTGACGTTGGTAAAAAGTGAGAAAAAATTAACGACGCAAAGTATTATGAGCGCACTCAAATAGGCATACCCGACCGAGTAAATCAATAAACTATTAAAGCTCCCCCCTAAAAGAAAATATAAGGTGAGAACAAAAAAGGTGATAATAAAGGCGTTGATAAATAAAGCAATGGCAAATCCAAAGATTCGACCTAAATAAAAACTAGTCCTACTTATTCCCCGCGCCAAAATAATATAAATAGTTCGCTCTTCTATTTCTCTTGAAATTAATGTGGATCCCATTAATAAAGCAATGATAAAAAGCGACATGCTAAGAGCACCTAGGCCGAGATCAAGCGCTACCTTTTGAGGATTTCCATAGGATATTTCAGAGGCAACCAAAACAACAATAAAGATAGCAACACTTATAAAAATCGTATTAATAAGAACGCGACTTTTAAGAAACTCCATTAGGGTATATTTCGATACCTGCCAAATTTCATTTATTACTTTCAAAAATAATATCCTCTAAATTGGCCCTTTTTCTCTTCAATGATATTAATTTTAATTTTTTTTCCGCTACTTCACCTATCACGGCCTTAATATTTTCTTCTGCCAGTTCAATAACGGTTAAAGGGCCGGACTCTTTTTTAGAAATTATTTTATCTAGAGTGATTTCCACTTTACCCAAGATCTTCATATAAAAAGTAGTGGAGCTATCTTCACCAAGTATTTTTTGTAGTGATCCCTGCTTAATTATTTTACCCGAATCTATAACCACTAATTCGTTGCAAATGGCCTCGATATCATTCGTTATATGACTAGAAAAAAAGATAGTCTTTCCTGATTCGTTTAGCTCCTTGAAAATCTTTTTTATTTTTCTTCTTCCAGAGGGATCCATCCCAGAGAGGGGTTCATCTAATATCAGTACTTTAGGATCATGAATCAAGCAAGTTACAAGTCCTAGCCTCTGGGCCATTCCTTTGGAATAGCCATTGATTTTGCGCCCTAGCGCCTCAGTTATTTCAAACCTTTTTGACCAGTATTTTATATTCTCTTTTAATTGATCCTTTGGTATTTTATTTATCGAGCCTAGATAGTTTAAAAGGTTATTCCCCGTTAAATGTGGGTAGAGCATCACTCTTTCCGGGATAAATCCTATATTTGATAAAATTGTTCTAGTGTCTGTTCCTAAATCTTTATCAAATGTGACAGTTCCCCGATCAGCGCCTATAAATCCCATGATAATCTTTATTACTGTGGTCTTACCGGCCCCGTTCGCTCCTAAAAAACCGATAATTTTTCCACTTTTAATCTCAAAGGAGATATCCTCTAAGGCACTCACTCCTTTTTTCCAAAAATCGCTCCTAAAAGTTTTCGAAATATTTTCAAGTTTAATCATTTAAGTTTATTTTAATCTTTTTTTCTAAAAAATCCATTGCTTGGTATAATGACTTAAAAATGAAGGTCTTAAAGTCAACTCCAATCATTATAATAGCTTTGACGATTATTTTTGTCCTGACTAATCGCCTGTCCTATTATTGCAAAAAACCGAATATAACGGTTTCGACGGAACAAAAGGTTTACAACCTAAATGAAAAAATAATCGTAGTTTTTAATTTAGGTTTTTCGCGTGCTATCGCTAGTTTATTGTGGGTTCATACGCTGTTGGAATCAGATGAAGAATTTTACAAAAAGCGAGATCTCGGTTCATGGATGTTTTTAAGGTTTAATACCATAGCGGCCTTAGATAAAAAATTTTATAACAACTACCTTTTTGGCGGGAAATACTTATCTATTATCAAGGATGATATTATTGGGGCGGAAGAGCTATATCGCAAAGGACTTAATCAATACCCCAAAGATTTCTGGCTTAGTATAAATACCGCCCATAATTATCTTTTTGAAATGGGGAATACCGTTAAGGCCTTAAAGTATTATTCCCAAGTTAAATTTGATCCTTTAGCAGAGAAATACTTCCCCCTTCTTCCTTCCCTAGTAGCAAAGTTGGAAAGAGAAAGGGGTTCCATAGAGTCGGCCTATGAACTCTTAAAAGTTACCTACGAAAAAATAACCACCAAAAAATTTAAACGTTACTATGCTGGCAGACTATACGCGCTAAAAGCTGAGATTGATCTAAACTGCCTGAACTCCCTAACATCGATCAATTGCTCACAAGTAGATTTCCTTGGAGTGCCCTATTTAATTAATGTAAAAGGAATCTATTTTGCTAAGTATAAGTGGAAAAAATTTAAATTTTCACAGAAAACAAAAGAGAGGATTGAAAGGAAAAGGGGTCACTAGAACCCCTTCCTCACATGTCTTAGAGTTTTATTTTCATCAATGGCCCAGGCATCATTTTCACTATTACTTATTTTGCCTTTATCTGAAGAAATCGTACCGATGGCCCCCGCCAAAAAAGTATCTCCATTATTTGAAACTTGTGGAGTGGTGAAGCCGTTTTCAAAATCTGTTGCATCTTGAACCGTTACCCCTGTCAGATCAGCTTCGGCCATTGTAATACCGGCAACTTTTCTAAAAGCAGGAAAACCAAAACCTGTATCGGCACAAGTACCACCATTATCTCTAACGTTTGAATTTACCGTTGTGTTGGCAGCAGGAAATCCTATCGCATAATAATTTCCGGTCTTTGGTGGACTATATCCAGCATCTAAAAGGCAGGTGGCAAATGAATCATAATCTGATTGCAGTGCTAATTCGGCCTGATAAACTGAAGCTAGTTGAATTTTTGCCTCTGACGTTTTGGCCCTGGCCTGGTAGGATTTAAAATTGGGAATAGCGATGGCAGAAAGTATACCGATAATTGCAACAACAACCATTAACTCAACCAACGTAAAACCTTTATTATTTAGACACTTCATAAATTCCTCCATTCCTCTATTTTTTCGGATATATGAATATTTTCTATAATTATTTAAATGAAAAACATCTCTGAATAATCAAATTTTGTTTATTCCATCTCTCCACCTGCACTCATAAATATTGGTAAGTACATGGCGATTAAAATAGTGGCTATCATGCCTCCCAAAACAACAATAATAATGGGTTCAATTAGTTTGGTCATGTTGGTAATTACTTCATCCACATCATCCTCAAATACATCTGCGACCTTGGTAAACATCATATCCAAATTACCTGTTTGTTCCCCCACTTTCACCATCGAAGCGACCATTTCTGGGAAATAGCTTATTTTCATCAGTGGTTCAGCAAAAGTCTTACCTTGAATCACCTGATCTCGAACCTGGCTTAAATCCTTCGCTATCACCGTATTATCAACTGTTTCGATACAAACTTCCAAAGATTCGGTAAGGGTAATCCCTGCACCTAACAAAGTGGCAAGAGTCCGACAAAATGAGGATAAATTGCCCTTGATGATCAGTTCTCCAAAGAGTGGAAGCTTCATGGCAAAATTATCAAAAGTTATTTTCCCAACCTTTGTTCCCACCCATGCTTTAAAAACAAAAGCGGCCACAACCAAACCACCAACAAGATACA
>SMVA01059305.1_pt1 | contig 15304 bp, 10 predicted proteins | sample 2456451 | NCBI WGS metagenome assembly SMVA01 (sample SAMN11095933, study PRJNA526329) | marine sediment metagenome | biome: Marine sediment; feature: Surficial sediment; material: Deep marine sediment; isolation source: Hadal surficial sediment | place: Pacific Ocean | collected 2014-05 | depth...
CCCACGATACCGCCGCCTATAACCACGACACGGGCATGTTCTTTCATATCAACTCACTGTCATTCGTGCGTGCCATAATGTATAACGCCCGCTTGTCGATTACACTCGAGAATGTCAGCTTCGTATTATTAGCAAATTGGAAGCCTTGATTCCACCGCTGTTGGCAATCAATCGTGTGCTCGGCGAGATTCTAAGAGGATTATACATTGTCAAACGACTGAGCAAGCGCAAGCCGATTTAGTCATCAAAGGGCCAGGGCTCAAGTCCGTGAATGGCATTGCGGATATCCATAGTCAGGTTGACGGATCCGACTTTCTGATTGCCCTCGAGATCATAGAGGCTGATGGTTGACGGTGACGAACCGCCGGCCACGAATCGGTCTTCTACAGGACAAAGGCCACGGCCGAAACCCTGGCGCGCGATCCTGGAATCGTCGATGCCCGCAAAGTCGATGTCTACTTCGTCATAAGTCGCGATTTTAAATGCGATATTTTTGCCATCGCGGCCGGCGTAGCGTACGCAGTCGCTTTCTGTGTCGTTAAATAATAGCCCGTCACGATACGGGCGGGCGTTACGCGCACCGGCTGGCAGCGAGCAGACTTCGGACACCTCCATTTTGCTGTTGAGATGCAAAAGGGCATTCGTGTGCAGGCCGCTCAGATAGATCCCGGTGCGGTCAACGTGGACCATGTTGATGTGATATTTATTGACCGGTAATGGGCCTTTGTCCGAGCGCGGATCGAATGTGTGGCCCGCCCACTGATCGTATTGCCGTATTAAATGGAAGCCCCAGACGTATTTTTTTTTGTCCAGATCGAAAGCGAGCAGGCTATCGATACCCGTCGATGTCAGGAATATCGTCTGCTCGAATCGGCAAATCTCATGGCAATGCTTCAGATAGCGGTTCTTATGAGAAGTTTTAATCTTGAAGCTGCGATCATAACGAAGAAGTTCGTCGCTTGCGGCGATCAAGATATCGTTACCGCTGAATGCAATGCCACGTAGGCCCCGGTCGGCGCCGCGACCCTCGAAGTCTATATTGCTCGTGTTCCAGTCGACATGCTGTTCGACTTCCTGTTTCTCAAAATCCACTGTAAATACGCCCCCGTGACTCTCGCCTTGCTGGCTGGCGCGCACGACGGTTGTTGCGATGAGCGTTGGTAGTCTGTGTGTCATGCGTTTGTCATCTTGTGAAGAGTGGGTTGTGTCCCGACAGACGTATTGCATAAATTATATCGATCTGCAATTAATGAGAATCTCAGTTCCAACCGAAATCCTCATCGATCAAGTGAAATAGCTGCTGATTGTGAGGTTCAAAAAAGTCTGTGAGTATTCTGCGCGTAGCATCATCCATCGCGGGATAATCCTGTGGTCTCTCCAAGGCGTTACTGGCCCCGGCATCCCACCTGCGCCGCAGTTGATCTGCTGCGTGGAACTCAAAAGGTTCAAGTCCCAGAAATTCCGCCACTTTATTCATCGTGTCTGCTTCATTATCAAAAAAACTCTCGGACTGGATGATCATCAGCTGTTGACGGGGAAACATACGTAGCCAGCGATGCAGCTGGTCGTGATAGAGCGAGCGAAACACACAGCTTGTGAAATAGTAATCTCTGAGGTCCAGATCATCACGAATTCCTCTCTTTGGCGAGCCTTGTTTATGTTTAGCCACCTGGATGGGAGTTCCATCGATTGTTGAATAACAAGATTTCGAATCGCCAACAGTATTGAGAAAACCTCTCTCATGCGCTGCGAGCAATTCAGGAATTTCATCCATTTCTCCGCGTATAATTTCTTCGAACGAGCTCTCTTTCTCCAGGCCGGCGCTTTTTGACATCATGAAATGTGAATAGGCGCGATCAACAGGATTTCTCAACAGGACGAATATTTTGAGCCCCGGCAGATTTGCCTGGACGCGCCGTGGCACCAACGGGTGAATCAACGATGAATGTGAAAATTCGCCACTAACACACTGGCCGGGATCGGGATCAAGAATAGCCGTTTCATTGACAAAGAAATCCTGGTACTTCGCGGGAAATCTGTGCCAGGACCAATAGTTAGGTTCCTTCGGACCCGTAAGGTTGACCTGGGGATGAGCGGACAGGTACCTGGCAAAAGATGTGCTGCCGCACTTCATTCCGCCCACCAACATGAATTCCGGTCGCGTCCTGCCATCGACCAGTCTGAAGCGTGGGTCATCCAGGGCAAGGGGGTGTTGTTGGTTTGCATTCATGTGATGTGCAACATATTCTGAAGCGCTAAGATTCTCAAACATTCCCACATTGCCGATTAACATCGATACATACGGACTACTGCAATATGGATATAGATGTACCACTGCGCGAACTTGGCGCTATTGACTCGACGGCTCTGCGTGACGCTATCCTCGGCCAGGAAAGCTCCGCCTGGAATGAGGACGAATCTCGCCAGGAGTCATTTTATATGCACGAAAAGACTCGGTCTATCGTACTGCTTTCCATGGATCATGATAACTGGCCTGATTTCGAAGTAAGCCAGGGGCCGGGGTGGAAGCGAATAGCGGACGTCGCTTTGCCGGTCATGAGGAAAATCATCAAAAAACACTATCCAGTGGGCGGCGAGGTCGTTCGTGCAATCGCCGCTAGGCTTGTGGCCGGCGAGAATATCAAACCGCATAGTGACGTTCACCAATGTTTTCATTGTGGGCATCGGATCCATGTGCCGATTACGACGAATCCAAAAGTCTGGTTCACGATCGATGGCCGACCGTACCAATTCAAAGTCGGGGAGGCTTACGAAATAAACAACCAGAAACAGCACAGCGTAGTGAACAAGGGAGCCGAGGATCGGATCACCTTCATATTCGACTATTATCCGCCAGGCCCTCTTGCCTATGCAGCCAACCAGGAAAAGGAACGACCTGAGAGTCGACAAGACACCAACCCGAAATTTCGCAAGCTATTAGGTAAAGAGCGCAACTACCTCCTGCTGCGAAGCAATTTCGATGTTGAGGCGATCAAAAACAAGGTCGAACATATTCCGGATGCCAGGTGGTTGGAATCAGAACGCGAACAACACTTCAACACGCATCGCGATACTCAGTCTTTGGTTTTAATTAATTTCTTTCGCAGCAAACACACGAAACCCGACTATCGCGAACTTTATTTCGAGTTTGAAAACGAGATCAAGTCAGTTGTTGACTGTATTGCTGAGTATTATCAGAACAACGGCTTCCTGGTTAGAATGCTGTTGGCTAAGCTGCCTGCCGGTAGCCAGATCGCGAACCACACTGATTCCGGTGACGTGCTTTTAAATTGCCATCGGGTGCACATACCAATCATCACCAATGACAAGGTCGTGTTTGCGGTTGGCGGTGAAGAAAAAAACATGCAAGTCGGCGAACTTTGGGAGATTGACAACGAACTGGTTCACTCGGTTGAGAATCATGGTGATGAAGACCGCATCCACCTCATCATTGATTGGGTGCCTAATTACACCGGCCGGCCTGAAGAAAATGTACTGGCATCTTTTGGGCAAGACACACTCTCCGCGATATGAGTCTCTCTAGCAGATTAATGCGCCTGTTGCAGCACGTCGATGTTGTCTATGTATTGCAGTTGTGATTATGGATGAGATTTGCTTCGATAAATTGATGTTGCTCCTCCAGTTCGACCTCATTGGCGCACCTTTTGTAGCACCTCTATAGTAGCAACACGAAACTCCGGTTATGCGAATCAAACGGGTCCTGATCGTTGGCGGCGGTTCATCTGGCTGGACAGCCGCCGCGTATTTGAATGCTGCGATTAATATCGGCGATCAAAAGCTTGCAGACATTAGCCTGATTGAATCACCGAATGTGCCTCGTATCGGCGTTGGTGAAGCTACAATTCCGAATATAAACCAGGTGCTGGCCGTCATCGGCATTGATGAACTGGACTTCATGAAATCAGTTGACGGTACGTTTAAACAATCGATCCGCTACGTCAATTGGCTGAACGACAAGCGCGGATTCTATCATCACCCGTTTAGCCGATATGGATCCGGGCCTAGCGACGACGCTGGCCGAAGGTGGTTGATGAGCGACCGGTCGCTGCCCTTTATGAATACCATTTCGGCACAGCCTGTTCTTTGTGAAATGGGTCTTGCGCCGAAAATGTTCCAAAAAGTGGATCTTGGGATACCAGTGGGTTACGCCTTTCACATGAATGCGCTGAAGTTTGCGGACTATTTGCGGGATTTCTCTACCGCGCGAGGGGTTACGCATTACCTGGAGCATGTCATTGACGTCGACATGCATGAGAGCGGTAACATCGCTGCCGTTCAGACCGAGTCGGGCAGGCGGCTGGAAGCCGATCTTTTTATCGATTGCACTGGCTTCGCGGCTCATCTCATCGAAAAGAAGCTCGGTGTTGGTTTTGCAGACTGCTCACAATGGCTTATCTGTGATCGGGCCGTAACGATGCATGTGCCCTATGAACATTACTATCCCGGCTATGTGCGTCCGTATACCATGGCAACTGCATTGTCGGCTGGTTGGGTCTGGGACATTCCGTTGCAGACGACGCGCTCACTCGGCTACGTACATTCCAGCGCCCACATCAGCGATGATGACGCGGAAAAAGAACTGCGAGCATTCGAAGGCGACCATTCAGAATCGCTGCCATCGCGCATTGTGAAATTTAAGGTGGGTCGACGAGAACAGCAATGGACCGCGAATTGCATTGCTATCGGTCTGTCTGGAGGATTTATCGAACCGCTGGAATCGACCGGACTGTACCTTAGCCAGATCGCCAGCGATCTTCTGGTTGAACATTTCCCGTATACAGATGATATGGCACCGCTCGCTTTCCGATTTAATCGGATTATGGCGAACCGCTTTTACGAGATTCTGGACTTCATTAATATGCATTACTGCCTGACGCGTCGGACGGACACGGAATTCTGGCGCGAGATCGGGCGCCCGGAACGGATCAACGACAGACTGCGGGCCAAACTTGACTACTGGCGAATCAAGCCACCGTCGGTTTCCGATTTCGTAGATCAATTGTTCCCAGGCCATCCAGACACACAACTGGCATCAGGTGGACCCTTCGGAGATAACAGGTATCCGATCGACAATGGTCGCCTGTGGAACCATCACAGCTATGAGGCCATTCTCTACGGCATGGACTTTCTTCGTGACGAGTGCCGCGAATGGTACGGCGAAAACCGGCCACGTCCCGCGGTTCACAAGAAGGTTCTTGACGCCATCAACGCCGCACCCGATAAATTGCCGCCGCATGACGTCTGGTTGAAGCGTATGGTAGGAATGCCAGACTACCCAACCGCCCAAAAGAGTCCGGATTGATCAAGGCAAAACAAGTCCTGATTGTAGGCGGGGGTTCAGCGGGCTGGACAGCCGCAGCGTATTTGAATGCAGCGCTGAATATCGGCGATCAAAAGGTTGCAGATATTAGCTTGGTTGAATCACCGGAGGTGCCTCGTATCGGCGTTGGCGAAGCCACGATTCCGAACATCAATCGCACTTTGGCCATCATCGGTATTGATGAACTGGATTTCATGAAGGCGGTTGACGGTACTTTCAAAACGTCGATCCGCTTCGCCAATTGGTTGGACAATAAGGGCGAATTTTATCATCACCCGTTTAGCCGATTTGGGTCCGGACCTAACGACGATGCCGGCCGAAGATGGCTGATGAGCGACCGCTCCGTGCCCTATATGAATACGATATCGGCACTGCCTGTAATTTGTGAAATGGGCCTGGCGCCGAAAGTGCCTGAAAAAGTGAAACTTGGGTTCCCGGTGGCTTATGCATATCACATGAATGCGCTAAAGTTTGCAGACTATTTGCGGGATTTTTCTACAGCGCGAGGGGTTACGCACTACCTGGAGCATGTCATCGACGTCGACGTCGCCGAGAACGGCGACATCGCGGCGTTACGGACCAGAAGCGGCAAGCTTCTGGAGGCTGATCTCTTTATTGATTGCACGGGTTTTGCCGCCTTGCTGATCGAGAAAACACTTGGCGTGAAATGGGTCGACTACTCGCCTTGGTTGCTGTGCGACCGTGCACTGGTAATGCCGGTACCGTATGAAGTCCACTACCCCGGATTCGTGCGCCCCCACACGCTGTCAACTGCCTTATCGGCCGGCTGGGTCTGGGATATTCCCTTGCAGAATCGACGCGGCGTTGGCTACGTGCATTCCAGCGCCCATATCAGCGAAGAAGATGCAGAACGTGAAATACGCGCGTACGAAGGCGCACATGCAAAAGATCTGGATTCGCGTCTCGTTTATTTCAAAGTCGGTATGCGCGAGAAAGCCTGGTTCAGGAACTGTATCGCCATGGGACTCGCCGGCGGCTTTCTCGAGCCGTTGGAATCAACAGGCCTTTACTTAAACGAACTTGCTGCGGAGATGCTGACCGAGCATTTTCCCTACGGTGACGACATGGAACCACTAGCGTTTCGATTTAACCGGATGATGGAGAACCGCTTTTACGAAATTCTGGACTTCATTAATATGCATTACTGCCTGACGCGTCGGACGGACACGGAATTCTGGCGCGAAGTCGGGCGTCCAGAGCGGATCAACGACAGACTGGGGACGAAACTCGACTACTGGCGAATCAAGCCACCGTCGAAATCAGATTTCGAGGATCAATTCTTCCCGGGCCAGCCTGGTACACGACTGGCATCAGCTGAACCGTTTGGGGATAACAGATATCCGATCGACACTGGCCGCCTGTGGAACCACAACAGCTATGAAGCCATTCTCTACGGCATGGACTTTCTCCGTGACGAGTGCCGTGAACGGTACGGCGAACACCTGCCACCTGCCACAGTTCAAACGAAAGTTATCGATGCCATCAACGCCGCGCGTGAAAAACTTCCGCCGCATGACGTCTGGTTACAGCGTATGGCCGGCATGGCGGACTATTCGAGTTGTTGAACACATAAGCTTTACCAGAATATCGAGCAGACCTGTATGACATTTAAAGACGCCCTGAAAACGAAAGATTTCGTAGTGACTGCCCACGTGAACCTGGCGCAGGCACCGGACGCAGAATCGTTGATCCGGCAAGGTGAGATCCTGCGTCCGGCGGTCGATGCCGTGCAGCTGACTGATACTACGCAAGTGCATATGTCGGCCATTGCCGCTGCGGCGATGCTGATACAACAGGGCATAGATCCAATTATTCACATGAACTGCCGCGATCGAAATCGCATCGCGCTGCAGAAAGATTTTCTTGGCGCAGCCGCGCTCGGAGTGACCAGCGTATTGGTGATGCGCGGTAAGAAAATCCAGGACAGCAAAAAGCTCGGGGTGCGCAATGTATTCGACACACCCGCGCTGGAATTCATGGCATACGTACAAAGTTTGAAACAGTCCGAAAGCTCTAAACTCCACGCTGACTTTCTGATTGGGGCCAGCGCTGAAGTATTCAATCCGGGGAAAGACTGGACGCCTGTCAACCTAACCCGAAAATGCGATGCCGGCACCAACTTTGTGCAGTTGCAGATCTGCTTCGATATGGGTGTGCTTCGCAAATACCTGGCCCGCATCGTTGCGTCGAAGTTGACTCACAGGGTCAATTTCATCACGGCGTTGTCACCATTGCCGTCCGCCGAGGTGGCGCGCTGGATGCGGGATAACGTGAAGGGCGCACTGGTGCCGGAGTCCATTATTGAGCGCATGGAGCAGGCGTCTGACCCGGAATGCGAGGGCATCGAGATATGTGCGGAATTGCTACGGGAGCTGGCGACGATTCCAGGTGTATCCGGTGTCAACCTGTTGACAATGGGTGAGCTTGAAACCATACCGGCCGCGATTGACGCCTCTGGCGTGCGCGCGTCGTAGTGCGGTAACGTAAGCAGGTTGGAGAGTCTGGAGAAGATCGATTTCCCAAAAAAAAATAGAACGACTATTTCAGCAGGCACAGACGTATCTGCAGGCTGGCGAGGCCGAATCCGCGGAGGTTGTCTGCGCCGGTGCCCTGGACCAGCACCCGGAGGAAGCCAACTTCCTGTGCCTGTCGGCTCGGGCGCTGGTAAAGCTTGAGCGATTCGATGAGGCGCACGCGCGAATCGAACATGCGCTGTCCATCTATCCAGAGTTTGCACGCATATACGAGGTGCGCGGCGATCTGCTGCTGGCGAAAGGCGAGCTGTCCGCGGCAGCCAAAGCATTTCAGCAGGCTCTGAAAATCGCCCCCAAGCGCCAACGGACCCGTATAAAACTCGGACGGGTGTTTCTGTATATGGGCCGCTTGGAAGATGCACAGGCGTTGCGGGACGAGTTCATGGAACTCAGTCAGGATAACCAGGACATCGCCAGAGCGGCCGAGTTGGAGAAGGAAGAAAAGTTTGCCGAAGCGGAGAAAATCTACCGTCAAATTCTGACTCGCCATCCAGACAATGTTTCGGCGATGCGCTTGTGGGCTCGACTCGGCTTTGAGCAAGAAGAGTACGCCGACGCGGAATTGCTGTTGCAGCAAGCGGTGAAGGTGTCGCCCGGTTTCAGCCGGGCCTGGGCCGACCTGGCCAGCACTCAGTTCGAGCAGGAGAAGTTCGACGACGCTATCGAGAGCGCGAAGAGGCTTATTAAGTTGGAACCTCGAGAACCCGACGGGCACATAAAGCTGGCGGCCGCGTCTGCGTCTGCCGGGCATCACCAGGATGCAGTCGAGTCTTTTGACAACGCACTTGAATTTGCACCGGATCATGTCGGCGCATTGTGCGGCAAAGGAAACGTATGTCGCACGATTGGAGACCAGGAGAGTTCAATTGCCGCCTTCCGAAAAAGCATAGAAGTGAACCCGTTGCATGCCCAGGCGTACTGGAACCTGGCGAATCTGAAGACGTTCCGTTTCGAAGATTCGGAAGTTAACGCAATGCTGGCGTTGGTCGGCGATGAGCGCATCCCGCCCGAGGGTCAGGTGCAATTGAACAATGCGCTTGGCCTGGAGTTCGACGGCCGCACGGAATACGCCCGGTCGTTCGAGTTCATCGATCGTGGCAATGTACTGCGGCGCCAAGAGGAATTCTACGACCGTGCCGATAACGAAGAGAAGGCCGACTCGACGATCGATACTTTTTCGCAGCAGTTTCTTGAAGACAACGCTGGCCATGGCGACCATGATCCGGCCCCGATTTTTATTGTTGGCTTGCCACGGTCCGGTTCAACCCTGATAGAGCAAATCCTGTCCAGTCACTCCAGGGTGGATGGCACCCACGAGTTGCATGATCTGCCTAAAACGATCCGTGCCAACCGGAAATTGACCGGCCCCCGCCTCCGTTACCCGGCATCCATAACGAACCTTCACGCCGACGGGTTTAGAGGTCTTGGCAGTGACTATATCGAGCGCACACGTCGGCATCGCGGCAACCGTCCGTTTTTTACCGACAAGGCCCCGAATAACTTTGTGCACGTGGGTTTACTGCACTTGATCCTGCCTAACGCAAAAATTATCAACGCCAAGCGTCACCCGTTGGACAGTTGCTTTGGCAGCTACAAACAGCTGTTCGCCCACGGGCAGCCATTTACCTATGACCTGGTGGAAATTGGTGAATACTACCTGCAGTATCAGCGGCAGATGGACCACTGGCACGAAGTCCTGCCCGGCAAGGTGCTGGACGTCCGGTACGAAGAAGTCGTTGCAGACCTCGAAGGCCAGGTAAAGCGAATCCTCGAGTACTGCGAGCTCGAGTGGGAAGAATCATGCCTGAAATTTCACGAAACCAACCGGGCAGTGCAATCGGCCAGTTCGGAGCAGGTACGGCGGCCGATATACTCAAGCTCCGTCAATACCTGGCGACACTACGAGCCGCATCTGGGTGCCTTGATCGAGGTGCTCGAGCCGTTGCTGGCGAAACTGCCTGAGAGCGACCGTCCCGCCAGCCTCGGCGGTCCCGCCGCTCCTGGTGAGCAGTGAACTGACTTTGAGGGTAATCCCGCGGCGCCGCGGACACTATACAATGTACACCGCCCGACGAATTACAGCTGCAAAATAGAAAATGAAGCATCTGTATTATTTCCGTGGAGCCTAGAGCCTGATCAATCATATTGAATATTGTGAATCACCATGGAACTTTTCGCGGTGCGTAGACATGTTCTACATCATGGAACATATAACAAATTCGGTTTGTAATAACGTCAGCTTCGTGCCTATAATCAAGCCGGACCCTGACTAACGGTCACGTTTCCTTGGCCATTAGCAGCCCTAACTCATCAATCGAGGGGGAACCGAAGATGAGCCACACGAATCAATTTTCCATCAGCCCGATTGCAGCCGCCGTCTCTGCCGCACTTGCGACGCCAGCCGCGGCACTAGCACAGGAAGAGGGCACGAGCGTTACGCTTGACGAGATTATCGTTACGGCAACTAAACGCGAAGAGAATCTGCAGAAAATTCCCTCCAGTGTTCAGGCTCTCCCCGAGGCTATGCTCCAGGAGATAGGCGCCCTGAACACGGAAGACTTCACACGTTTCGTGCCAAGCGTAAACTGGGCTAATTTTAATACGGGGGGCGACAACTATATCATCTTCCGTGGTGTTCACTCGGCTCAAGGCGCTTTCACTATGACGCGGAGCTCGTCGGTGTACCTCGACGAGATATCGCTTACCGCGACAGACGGTTCGCAGCCGGACCTTCGCATATTTGATGTCGCGCGCGTGGAAGCATTGTCGGGACCACAGGGCACGTTATTCGGCGCCGCCGCGCAGTCCGGTACCCTGCGGGTCATCACCAATCAGCCGGATACCAGCAAATTCGAGGCGAACGCAGACGTGCAACTTCGTACTGGCAGTGAAAGTGACAGGAGTCATAGCATTGCCGGCATGATTAACATTCCGTTGGTCGAAGACGTATTTGCCATTCGTATTGCGGGCGTGTCGGCAGTGGATGGCGGCTATATTGACAACATATTGGGCCACCAACCCAATGGTCGATTTGGCATACTTTTTGATAACAGCAATGGCGGCAGTTACCACGCCACCAAATCCGAGCTGGGCAATTCTACAAATTCTGCCGTAGTCGAGGAGAACTGGAATTCGACCGATATTTTCGCCGTCAGGGTCTCAGCGCGCTGGAACATTAACGATGATTGGGCAGCAACGATTGCGTATCACTACGGGGATACCGATGCGCATGCGAGCTCCGCCTACAACCCGTGGGTTGGCGATCTGGAGACAATAGGTTTCTTTAAGGGCGAGTCACGGGATGAGTGGGATATGTGGGCGCTGACGATCGAGGCTGATCTTGGCTTCGCCCAGTTGGTATCGGCGACGAGCTTCTATGACCGCCAACGCACGTGGAAGGTCGACAATACGCTGTACTACAAGTACTACCAGGCTAGTCCATATTATTGTATCGATAGCGGCGCGGCGCCTGGAAATGGTGGTCTGCCGTATTATTGGCTCTTTGACAATAACGCCACCGGCCGCTCTATCTATTTGGCATCCTACTGCCCAACCCCGCTGCAAGGGGGCTTTTCAGGTGATGTAACGAAGATACCTGATATGCCCGGCTTTGGCGGCGGACCGAGTTGGCAGGAAAAGTTTGCGCAGGAAATTCGGCTGTCGCATCAGGGCGACAAGATCGACTGGCTGGCCGGTCTTTACTACGAGGACTCTAACGATTCCTGGAATTCTGTCTGGCTGACAGACTCCAGTACTCCTTACACGGAATCTATTTCCTATCAATATTTTGTAGATCAGACTGCGTCAGGAGTGTGCCATATAACCGGCCAAGCGTTTATTCCGGGGCGCGACCCTGATCAATCGTGTCCGGGCGCAGAAGAAGCGGTGGCCAATGCCGATCATTACTGGCACTCCTACGATGACACCGACTGGACACAGACAGCCGTGTTCGGCGAAGTCACCTGGCACATCGGTGACAACATGAATTTGACGGTGGGTGGTCGTTGGTTTGATACCGAGAACACGAAAATTTACACCAAGTGGAACGCGGGAGGTACCGACGGCAACGGCAGGGCGACAGGTACCTTTTTGCAACCCAGGTGGAACGGTAATGAAATTCCCCAAACAAGAAACGTCTCTGAATTCGTGCCGAAGATCGCCTTCAGCTACGACATCAATGACGATAGTATGGGATATGCGCTTTACACCGAGGGCTACAGGGTGGGAGGCATCAACCGAGCCAATATCGGTGCTATATGGTCCCTGCACGCCTTTCCTCAAGAATGGGATCCGGATAAACTCAAGAACTACGAGATCGGCTACAAGTCCCAATGGGCCGGCGATAGAGTGCGGTTGAATGTGACCGGCTTCCATATGGATTGGGACAACTTTCAAACCGAATTCGTCGATCCCAAAACAGGTGATTGCTACGATCCGGCTGATCCCAAAACGAGTGGCGGCTTTAGTAACAAGTGTTGGGATATGGTGACAGTTTTCAATGGTGAGATCGTCGAACAAGTGCCGGATGGCAGGCAAGACGTGCTCCCCTGGATATCAATCGTAGGCAATGTGGGCGACGCCCACATCACCGGGCTCACGGCGGAGGCTGACTGGATTGCGACAGATTCTCTGACTCTTGGCGGAAACCTCCAGTGGCTTGCAGAAGCAGAGATTGACAGTATCAACGGCGACCCCGGTAGGGGCCTCGTACCAGGTCTGCATATGCCAAACACGCCCGAGATCCAAGGCGCGTTGTGGGGCACTTACACCTGGCAAGTATCGGGGTTCTCGCAGGGCAGTGTGTTTCTCCGGGGCCAGGTCTCGTACAACGGTGAAACGACATCCCGATTGATCCCGGCGCCGATGACCTCGGCTAATCCGTCGTTTACCAATGACTCGTATCAGATTGCCGACCTCCGCCTTGGCCTGGTCTCGGGCGATGGCAGATGGCAAATTGACTTATTCGTCAATAACATCACCGACGAACGGGCACACGTCGCCACCAATAACATGACGGGTTCAACTAATTCGTGGGCATACTCGAGTACGGGTGAGTACGAGCACGGGCAGTTTGTGAACACCGTCCGGCCGCGAGAATTCGGCGTTCGTTTCTTCGCCCGATGGGACGATTGACCGATCGTACGCTGACAGGGAGCTTTCTCCCGCCGTTTAAAAGGAAAGCCCCGCTCTTGCGGGGTTTTTTTTGAAAGATGAGAAATAAATTGTTCACGCGCCGCCAGGCGCTTAATGCCTTAGCCACAGCCGGCGTCGGATTGGCTGCAAGCCCGCTCTTATTAGGGCAAGAGCTCGGCAACAAAATGGTCGCCGCGATTTTCTTTGAATCTTACGCCACCGTCGCATTGCGAAGGGCACTGCGATACGCGGGTGACGATGGCTTCGTGGCATCGATGCCAGCTTTGCTGCACGCCCGGGCCAACGCCTCTTACGACAACATCATTTGGAATACCTGGTTCACCGCAAATTCCGAGGAAAACGTAGTCACGACGGCGCAGGGAAGTCCTGTCGTGGTGACAGTCCATGGTGGCGGAATATTTGCGTCACCAGAACGATTCGAGAGGAGCCTGCGTGCGGACCTGAGCCGACACAATTCGGAGGGCCTGACAGGTCAGTATGCCGCCAAAATTTCGGAGCAAGAAGCTCGCGATATACTGCGAGGTAGATTGTCCGACGGCACAGAAATCCCGATTTACCCGTTTTCTGAGTTCAAGCAGGGCATATCTGACTTACCGATGCGATATGGCGTCGCCCTGGATTTCGTAGCGGCCAAAAATGGCAAGCGGGGTTACGAAAGTTTCGAGGTCTTGGAGGACGATCCGAACATGATCGTTCGCGCCGGTGGAGTCGAACCTTTGGCAGCCTATCTCGACAAGGCAAGGAACCGTCACAACACCGATTTAATGGGAAACTGGCACTCTCACAACTGGATCGATCCGGACCAGCCGCAGACTCTCATTTTGAACCTGGCCGGGAACTTTGGCGGTGCGGGCAGCGAGGGAAAGAACCCGGGCCTGGGTTGGGGTTATGACTCAGATCGTGGCATGGGCACTAACTGGCCGGGCGGACTGGCCCGCTATGTCGCGGTTGCGCCGCGTGACGAATCGACAAGTTTGAGCAATCTCGACTTCGAGCTATGAGTAGACATCAGCAAAAGCTGACGCGCCGTCAGATAATCCATGTGTTGGCCTCGGTCGGCGTCGGGATGCTAGCAAGCCCACTCGTGTCTCGGGCGGCGACCGGCGTGAGAGTCGGAAAAATGGCTGACACCAGGATGCAGGCGGCAATCATCTTCGAACCGCATATCCCCACCGCATTGCGAAGGGCCCTGCAGTACGCAGGAGACGACGGCTTTGTCGCATCGATGCCGCAGTTACTGCATGCCCGAGCAACCGCCCCCTACGACAATATCATCTGGAACACGTGGTTCACGGCGAATTCTGAGGAGAGCGTGGTCACTACGCCGCAGGGAAATCGTGTCGTGGTTGCGATTCACGGTGGAGGCGTATTCGCGTCACCGGAACGATTTGAGAAGAGCTTCCATGCAGACCTGAGCCGGCATAATTCAGCGGGCGTTACCGGGCAGTCTGCGGCCAAGATATCTGTACAGGAGGCCCGCGACTTGCTCGATGGTAGCTTGCCCGACGGCACCGAGATCCCGGTTTATGCATTCGACGAATTCAATCGCGGCATCAAAGATTTGCCGATGCGTTATGGCGTTATCCTCGACTTCGACGTGGCAAGGAAAGCCAAAAGAGGTTACGAGAATATCGATGTCTTGAGGGATGAACCGAACATGATCATTCGCGCCGGTGGCGTCGAGCCGCTGGAAGCCTATCTCGACAAGTTCAGGGACCGCCACGATACGAAATTAATGGGGAACTGGCACCCGTACAACCGGATTGATCCGGATCAGCCCCAGACTCGCATACTGTTTCTGGCCGGGAACATTGGCGGTGTGGGCAGCGAGGACGAAGACGACCATCTCTACGGCTATGACGCGGAATATGGCCTGGGTGGCGACGCCAGCATGATCGGCATGGCCCGCTATGTCGCGGTCGCGCCGAAGAATGTGGCAACGAGTTTGCAGAACCTGGACTTCGAACTCTAAGCGCTCACATTTTTTCCGCGAATTCCAAATTTTCCTTGACGAGGCTCGCGTCACTGCCGAAAGCGTAGTGTTTTGACATGTCGGCAGAGTAGCGACTGGCGGGCGGATTCTTGCCCAATGCTTCGGCCATTGCCCGAATATGATGCGGTCCGGCGCCGCAACAGACGCCCTGATACTGCACTCCGAGCGCCAGCGCCTTTTTGGCAAACTCCGCGATCTCATATCGATTGCAAGTCAAGGCGTCCAGGGCAACGGGAAAAGCGCGGTCGGGGATACAGTCGC
>SMVA01350838.1_pt1 | contig 15300 bp, 15 predicted proteins | sample 2456451 | NCBI WGS metagenome assembly SMVA01 (sample SAMN11095933, study PRJNA526329) | marine sediment metagenome | biome: Marine sediment; feature: Surficial sediment; material: Deep marine sediment; isolation source: Hadal surficial sediment | place: Pacific Ocean | collected 2014-05 | depth...
CCTCGAGCGCCCAGGGCTCGTCGGTACCGTAGCCCTGCCAGTTCAGAACCCTTACCTCGGCGGCGTCGGCGGCGGTGGCGATCATGCCCGCGAAGAGAGCGGTGGCGGCGATTGCAAACACGCGCTTCATGGCGCTTTTCCTCCCTAGTTCGTTCTAAACAAATTCCTTTTCCAGGGTCTATATTCCGCCTCTTGGCTGCGGGAGTCGAGGGCGAATCCAATGGGGCTGGTCCAATTAAGCGGCTTGGCAGTGGGGGTCCGGTCGTGGAATATCGGTCAACGGACCGGCCGCACCTCCTTCATCGGCAACCCAGCGGGAGGGAATCTCCTTCATGACGCCACGCCCCATCGTGATCGATACCGACCCCGGCCAGGACGACGCCCTGGCAATCCTGCTGGCCCTGGCCTCCCCGGAACTGGCGGTCCTCGGCATCACCGCGGTCGCGGGCAACGTGCCGCTGCGCCTGTCCGAATCGAACGCACGCCGCATTTGCGAACTGGCCGGACGGCGCGACACCAAGGTCTTCGCCGGCTGCGTCCGTCCCATGGTGCGAGCGCTCCTTACCGCGGAGGAAGTGCACGGCGCGACTGGAATCGATGGGCACGATTTCCCCGAGCCCAGCATGCCGCTACAGCCGGAGCACGGGATCGACTGGATGGTCGAAACCCTGATGGCGGCCGGCGATGGGGAGATCACGCTCTGCGCCCTGGGACCGCTCACCAACGTCGCCATGGCGATGGTCAAGGAGCCGCGCATTCTCTCGAAAATTCAGGAGATCGTTATGATGGGCGGCGGCTTTGGGGAAGGCGGCAACGTGATCCCGGCGGCCGAGTTCAACATCCACGTCGATCCCCACGCAGCGCATGTCGTCTTTACCAGCGGCTGCAAGCTGACCCTGATACCGCTCGACGTGACCCACCAAGCGCTGACCACGCCGGCCCGGCTCGAACGCTTCGGCGCAATGTCAACGCCGGTCGGGCGCGCCTGCCACGGCATGCTGTCCTTCTACCGCCAGTACGATATGAACAAATACGGCACGGACGGCGGTCCGCTGCACGACCCTTGCGTCATCGCCTATCTGCTCGCCCCGGAGATTTTCGGCGGCAAACACGTCTCTGTCGAGATCGAGATCTCATCCGAGAAATCCATGGGCATGGCGCTGGCCGACTGGTGGGGCGTGACCGGCGCAGCCCCCAACTGCACGGTCATGAAAACCATCGACGACGCGGCCTTCTACAATCTCCTGATCGAGCGGATCGCCCGCCTCTGAGAGACCCTGCGGAATCAGTTCAGACGTCCGAAAAACGTCATCCTGGCCGATTCGGATAAGGAGATTCCAGGTTCGGTATTGTAGGCGAAGACAACCAACATCCGCGTGCGGGAGCCCTCGACGGGCGCGACACGGTGGATCGCATTGCGGCCGCGAAGGAGGACCAGCGTTCCGGCATCCATATTCAACTTCTCCGGCTGGGTGTCGCCATTCAGTACTTTTTCGACACCGTCGAAATTCATCTCGCCCATTTCGGCGTCGCGCATGCCGCCGATGTATTCGAACGTGCCGCCCCCATCGGGCTTCTGAATCATCAGGGTAACGGCGAAGGCCGAATTATCGAAATGCCAGCCCAGTTCCTGCCCGGTTTCGGCGTAGTGAAGATTTATGGAGGACAAAGGATCCGCATATTCGTAGAGCGATTTCTCATCCAAAACACGGCAGAGAAACGTACGAAATACCTCTGAGTCATAGAGTGCACGCAGCGGCGAATCCGCGGGTATGACATCGTGGGTGATGCATCCCTTGGACGAGACCACGATGCGATTGCGGGTATGTTCCGCTGGGTAGTCCGCATCCGGTGGCGTGAGATAGACGTTGTGCTCCTGACGGCAATAATACGCCCGATGCTTCCATTCCTCGCCCTCGCGCCGAACCGCTTCAATAGCCTCCGGCTTGAGAAAGCGGCGCATGACGACGACGCCGGCTCGGTTCAAGGTGTCATGACAAGACGACTGAAAATCCGGATCCGCCAGCGGGTAGCTCTGGGTATCTACAATGGTTTCGATGTCCATCGATCGCGTCACCTCGAAATGATAGTGTCGTTTCTGCGGGAAATTTGGCAAAGACCCGAACCGAATGGCGGGAATCCACTAATCGGATCGAGATCGGTATCCGGCACGAGTTCATTTATGTTGGCCGTTTCCCAGCCATGGACGGCTTGCACGACGCCCGGCGCCACATCGTCGGTCACCCAGGCCCGCATCTCGATCTTGCCGATGGGCGAAGATATTTCGATCCATGCGCCCTCTTCGATGGCCCGCGCGGCGGCGTCCACTGGATTGATCTGCACGCGGGGATCCGGCTCGCGGACCGTCAATTTTGGGAGCAACCGCCCCTGGGAGTGGGTGTAATTTCTGGTTCGCCCGCCGGAGGTCAGAACCAGCGGATAATCCTTGGCGATTTCCGGCGTGCTGACCGGACTCAACTGGGGTTCCCGGTATATGGGCAAGGCATCGAAGCCCGCCTTTTCCAATTCAGTGCTGGTGAACTCCACTTTGCCGCTGGGGGTGCCGAAACCATGGCTCCGGTAGCTGCGATCCTCCGACAGCGGTACGTCCACGTCGATGCTTCTCCCGTCTTCGGGCAGATCGTGGAAGGACACGCCGGCGGGCTGCAATCGCTCGTCGAAGCTGGCGTGAATATCGCCGCCCCAGAAGGAATCGCGCAACCCCAGCGCCTGTGCCAAGTCGAATATCAGCTCCGTGTCGCCTTTGGCCTCGCCGCGCGGCGGCACCGCCGCCGGCCGGTACTGCAACCGGCCCCGCTCTCCGATGATAATCGACTGGCGCTCGAGAGACGTCGCGGCGGGGAAGGAAATCGTGGCGGCGTCGCGCGTGGAATTGGGGAAGTAATCGCTGACCGCGAAAAATTCCAGCGAACGCAACGCTTTCTCCAGGCGTTTGGAATTTGGCCACATCGTGATCGACATCCCGATGGAGAAGACCGCCTTGAGCTGCCCCGATTCGATATAGTCGGCCAGGCACATGGCCTGTCCTTCCCGGTAATGCTCGATGAACAAAGGGAACTGCGCGTTGCCCATGGGTGCACCGAGGGTTGGCATTATTTCGTCGTAGCGGGAAACGTCTTTCGCCTTCAGCCTGTCATAGGATGGCCGGTTGCCGCCGGTCACATCCAGATTCCCGCAGATGGCGGACAGCAAGATGACGGCGCGATGATTTTGCACGCCGTTGCTGTGATGGGTGGTCGCCTTGGGCGATATGGTGAGTTGGGCCGGGCGCGAGGTCGCGTAGAGCCGCGCCGCCGCAACGATCTTCTCCGGCTCGACACCGGTAATTTCGCCGGCGCGCTGCGGCGTGAAGGCTTGCACGTACGCCTTGTACGCCGCCAATCCCAATGCATGATCCTTGAGGAATTCTTTGTCTTCCAAGCCCTCGCTAAATATGACATTGGCAAAACCCAGGGCGAGCGCGCCATCGGTGCCTGGCCGCAGCATCAGATGTATCGCCGCCGCGCGCGCCAAAGCGGTGCGCCGCGGATCGACGACGATGGTCGGCAAGCGCGCCACATTGTTCGCAACATGCCAATCGTCGGGAGGCCGGCTTTCCTTCGGGTTGTTCGACCAGACGAGCCGGCATCGGGTCTCGGCGGAATCGACCCGGCTGGGACCCAGATAGTGGCCGTACTGCGGACCGAAAGTGAGCCTGGCGGCGATGACGCCCGCGGCATAGCAGCAACTGTCCTCGGCGATGTAGTGGGACGTGCCGAAACCGTAGGCGAGCCGCTGAAGGTAGGGCCGCACCTCCTTGGTATAGCCGACCGCAAAGGCAACGGCCTGGGGCCCGTGTTTCTCGCGGATATCCAGAAGCCGCCGCGCCGTCTGGGAGACCGCATCGGACCATGCCACCGTCCGCCAAGCATCGTCGGCGCCGTCGCGCAACTGTGGATGGAGGAGACGCTTGTCACTTTCGCGCTGTTCGCCAAGGGCCGTCGCGCGCACGCAACCAGGATGGTCGATATGGACAATTTCCGAGCCAGCGCTGTCCACAGTTATGGGACAGTCGAAGGCGCACATGTAGCAAGATGAGTAGGTCTTCACCGGCATATCCCAGGCGCCGCTCAAGGAGGCACTCGAGGCAACCCTCGAAATCGTGCTAATTGTACCACTCTCCGGTCGCCAAGGGAACCTTCCCCCCTCGGTCTCCGCCGCGGGCGGCCTATCGCGGCGACAAGTCTATGTTCCGCTGTTGACACGTTCGTTTCATGAATATACCTGTGGATCCCAATGAGAGCGTGAACCAGATGTCACAACCTGTTGTAACACCGCTGACCCAGGCGCTGTCCGAGGGTATTCTAACCCGGGCCGAGCTGCGCGATTTCATGACCCGATCCAATATTCCGGCACTGAAACGGATCGCGATTTGGCTGTTGGTTATGCTGGCTACCGGGTCGCTTATCTTCTTCAGCCTCGGGACGATCCTAGTAATTCCCGCCATGTTCTTGCATGGCGTATTGCTGGTGCATCATTTCTCACTGCAGCATGAATCTGTGCACTATACGGTATTTCGAACCCGTTGGATCAACGACTTTGTCGGCAATTATTGCGCGTTGGTGATCGGTCTCCCTCACAAGCATTTCAGATATGAGCATTGCCACCATCATACATACACGCATTTGGTGGGCGAGGATCCCGAGATAATTCCCCTGCCGAATTCGCTATGGGCATATCTTTTATATCTTTCTGCATTTCCCTATTGGCGGACAAAGCTGACTGAAATGTTTCGCCACAGCCTCGGGCGTCTCAGCGACGAGGAGCGGCGGTTTGTACCGAAAGTCGAGCACAGGGCAGTATTTCTCGAAGCCCGCGCTATGGTGTCGGTCTACGGCCTTGTGGTATTTTTGATGCTGGTATTCCAGTGGTGGGCGCCGCTTTGGTATTGGATCGTCCCCGTCATCATGGGCGAGCCGGTCATGCGGTATGTCCGCATGACGGAGCATGTGGGACGGCCGACCGTTTCGGCCATGCGCGTGAACACAAGGACCAGCCTTGTTTCCTTACCGCTGCGATTCCTGTGCTGGAACATGAACTATCACGCGGAGCATCACTATGTCTCCTCGGCCCCGTTCCACGCACTTCCGCGCTTACATGAAAAGCTAAAGGACCACATACACGTCGAGCCCGGCGGATATCTCGGCGCACACAGGGACATTCTCGCTCAGATATTTGGTGGAAAGGCGCGAGCCGATTCGACGCCCGCCGTGCCGGAGCGATGACTGGAGAGAAAGTCTGGCAGGATATCATCGCTGCCGATGAACTCGAAAAAAACTGGGTCACGCCCGTGACCCATGGGTCTCGAAAGCTGGCCGTCTATGACACCCCAACCGGCCTCTACGTCTCCCTTGCGAAATGCAACCACGGCGGCGCCGACCTTTGCCAAGGTTATTTCGACGGCCACATGATCGAATGCCCGCTTCATCAGGGTGCGTTCGATGTTCGAACGGGGAAGCCAATCTCTGCTCCCGCAACCCGGAACATGAGGACCTTCGAGGCCCGCGTATTCCAAGGGATGGTGCAGATACTGGTGTAGGCTATTACGCCTGCTCGACCCCGGCCACATCCAAATCGGTCTGAATGCAAACAATTCCCAGACCAATACGACCGTTTGGTGTTGGGCGTCCTATAAAAATGGTTGAATGATTTCCTCCAATGCATAAAGATTATGAAAAGGACGCCATTGCTCCATTCTTATGAAGAACAGACCAAAATGCCGAACGACCAACCCATCATCGAGTTGCGCAATGTTGATAAATTCTTCGGCACTTTTCAGGCCCTCAAGGACGTCAATCTAACAGTCAAAGCCGGGGAACGGGTTGTTGTCTGCGGTCCTTCCGGTTCGGGAAAATCCACAATGATCCGGTGTATTAACCGCCTGGAAGAGCACAGCGGCGGCACGGTGATCGTGGACGGGGTGGAGTTGAACGAAGAAGTAAAAAACATCCGCATCGTGCGCCAGGAAGTGGGCATGGTATTTCAGCAATTTAATCTGTTTCCCCATCTGACCGTCCTGGAAAATCTGACCATCGGGCCCATCCGTGTCCGCAAGATTCCGAAACAAGAGGCGCTGGCGCGCGCGCGCAAATACCTGGATCGGGTGCATATTCCGGAACAGGCGGATAAATATCCTGCCCAACTGTCCGGCGGCCAACAACAGCGGGTGGCCATCGCACGCTCGCTGTGCATGGAGACGCGCATCATGCTGTTCGATGAGCCGACCTCCGCGCTCGATCCGGAAATGATCAACGAGGTGCTGGATGTGATGGTCGAGCTTGCCAACTCTGGAATGACCATGATCTGCGTCACCCACGAGATGGGGTTTGCCCGCAAGGTCGCCGATACAATGGTATTTATGGAGAGCGGCCGGATTATCGAGACGGCGCCGCCCGACCAGTTTTTCACCCGCCCGTCGAGTGAGCGCTGCCGGTTGTTCCTCGATCAGATATTGGAGCACTGAGGCGGATGACCGGGGCAGGTTGTGAAGTATTGTCTGCTGATATTTCCGACTTGGCGATCGAACGGGAAAGTCTGAGGCCGTGAGAGTTAGCCGTGTTCTGACTTCCGTACCGGCTTCTGTCCTGCAGTACTTGGCCGTTATCGGCCTGATCGTTTACAGTGCCATGAACGGCGCCAGTTCCATGGGCTATAACTGGCAGTGGTATCGCATCCCCAAATATTTTTATCGCTTCACAGATGACGGTTTCGAATGGGGAGAGATGGCCATAGGCCTTGTGGCGACCGTCGGCCTTTCGGGCACCGCCTTTTCACTGGCGGTTGCCATGGGACTGCTGATCGCTCTGCTGCGCCTGTCGGGTCTTGTGGTGGGCCGCGCGGTCGCGGTCGGTTTTCTCGAAATCGTACGCAACACGCCGCTCTTGGTCTTGATTTACCTATTCTACTATGTGTTGGGACCGATATTCGGGTTGAATCGCTATTCCGCCAGCATCCTTTGCCTTGGCGTATATCACGCCGCCTTGATATCCGAGATCTTCCGCGCCGGGATCAACGCCGTCGTCATCGGTCAGTGGGAAGCTGCCGAATCAATCGGCATGAGCAGAGGGCAGACGTATTGGTATATAATTTTTCCGCAGTCGATCAAAATAATGCTTCCGCCACTCACTGGCGAGATGGTTCATATAATAAAAAGTTCCGCCATCGTCTCTGTGATTGCCGTGGCCGAGTTGACGACGATCGGCCGCAACATTATTTCCGACACCTATATGAGCTTTGAGATTTGGTTCACCATCGCCGCTGTTTACATGGTCGTCACCTTAACCCTGTCCATATTCGTATCGCATTTGGAGAAGCGTTACGCCGTCGTGGACTGAACTACGAAACCAACAAGGGAGTTGTAACATGAATATGACAAGGCGTTTCCTCGCAACAGCACTTGGCCTCGCCATCATTGTGGCCGTCGCGTCACCCGCATCGGCGCAATCGACCCGCCAGGCGCTTTCCAGTGAATCCGTGATCGAGACCATCAAGAAACGGGGCGTGCTCAAAATCGGCCTGTCGCTGTTCAAGCCTTGGTCCATGCGCGACAAAAAGGGCGAATTGGTCGGCTTCGAACTCGATGTCGGGCGCCAGCTGGCGAAGGATATGGGCGTCGAAGTGGAGTTCGTTCCCACGGCATGGGACGGCATTATCCCGGCGCTCGTAGCTGGTAAGTTCGATGCCATCATCAGCGGCATGTCGATCACGGCCCAGCGGAATCTGACCGTCAACTTCACCAATGCCTACGCATATTCCGGCATGACGATCTACTCCAACAAGGCGATGACCAAAGGGTTCACGGAAGAAGATTTCAACAGCCCGGACGTCACATTCGCAGTCCGTCGTGGGGCGACACCGGTTGTCGTGATCCAAACGCTGTTTCCCAAAGCCAAAATCCTTCAATTCGATGAAGACGGCGCCGCCACTCAAGAGGTCCTGAATGGGAACGCGCACGCGACAATGGCATCGAACCCGACGCCGACTCGGGAAGTCAGAAATTACCCCGACACACTGCATATCCCGTTCGACAAGACCTACTCTCAATTTGGCGAGGCCTTTGCGATTCGCAAAGGGGATCCGGATGCGTTGAACTATTTCAACAACTGGATCGGCATGCGCTGGAGCGATGGCTACCTGAAAAAGACCAACGATAGTTGGTTCAAGAATCTCGACTGGGAAGCCGTGGCCGCCGACTGAAACCAACAGGGTGTCCGGCATTGTCCGGACACCCCTTTCCTTCCCTAGGGTGCGGAAAATTGGCCAACGTTCTCAAAAAATTGCATTGGGTCGATTTTCTGATTCTTGCCGTTCTGATTGGCTTTGTCGCGACGATCTGGGTCAGAATCGAAGGCACCCTCAACTACAATTGGAATTGGGGGATTATCCCCAATTACATCATTCGTTGGGACGAAAGCGAAGGCCGCTGGGTTTCCAATCTGCTGCTGCAGGGACTGATAACCACCTTACGTATCAGCATCTACGCGAGTGTTTTGGCTGTCATTCTTGGCACGGCTCTTGGCCTGGCGCGCTGCGCACAGAATCTGACGATCCGGATGCTGGCCAGAACCTACTTGGAGTTTCTGCGGAACATCCCGCCGGTGGTCGTGGTGTTTATATTCTTTTTCTTCCTTTCCGAACAGCTCATCGTCGCTTTTGAAATCGAGGATTGGTCGCGTGGGATTGCGCGGCGCGAAGATAAAGCGATTTGGGAATTCTTTTTCGGCGAGATGCGCCGCTTTCCGGCACTGGTATCCGGCGTCATCGTTCTGGCTCTTTTTGAAAGCGCCTTTGTCGGGGAAATCGTCCGCGCAGGTATTCAGTCCGTCGAACGGGGACAGCGGGAAGCCGCACGTTCGCTGGGCATGAGCTGGCTGGACGAGATGCGCTTTATCATCCTGCCTCAGGCGATCAAAAAGGTGCTTCCCCCCTTGGCCAGCCAGTTCATTTCCCTGGTCAAGGACAGCTCCATCATCTCGCTGATATCGATCCAGGAACTGACCTTTAAGACCGTGGAGCTTGTCGCCTCGACGCGCGCGATATTCGAGGCTTGGATTACGACCGCCGCCATGTATTTTATTGTCTGTTTCAGCCTTTCCATGCTGTTTCGGAAACTGGAACGCCGAAGTCAGAGGAATAATACCAAAGGTCCCTAATATTGACTCATAGAGACGGCATCCCAAGGTTTTCGGCAAGGAGCGCGTGGCGTGGCGGTGCGGGGCACCGCAAGCCGCGGGCGCGGTCCACAAGAATGGGGCTTCCCGAAATCCCCCGTCCACAAGATTGGGGGAAACCGCCGTTCCGGTCGCCTGGGCGAACCGTTGGGCCAGGGGGCGGCGTGCGTCGGCAGGCCTTGACGCCATCTGGGACTCGGGGGCCCCGCATCGCCTGCGGCCCCCCTCCTGCCCGGCGGATCGTCCAGGCGATCTCTATGGGTCAATATTAGGGAACTTTGGTATAAGGCGGGAGAGCAAGATGGATTACGCGGTCGTCAAAGACATTGATATTGGGGATATCCCGGTCGTCGATATCGCCGTGCTTCACGGCGCCCGCGATGCCGATATCGATGCTGTCGGTCAGCAGCTTCGCCAGGCCGCCGAAACCGTGGGTTTTTTCTATATTCGCAATCACGGCATTCCCGACGATCTCATCGAGAGAACTTTCGCGGTCGCCAATAAATTCTTCGCCAGCCCTATCGAGCGGAAACGCGAGGCGACGATCACCCCCCATCACCGCGGTTTCCTCGAGATCGGAGGTTCGACGATGGAGGGTCAGGCCCACGCCGACCGAAAGGAGAGCTTCGTTTGGGGCCGCGACGTGGCATTGGACGATCCGGATATTTTCCCCGGCGACACCTTGACCGCGCCGAACAACTGGCCCGCTTTCCTGCCGGAAATGCGGGATATCCTGAACGCGTATCTGAGTGCCGCGAACCGCTGCGGCGCAAAGATGTTGAAAGCCTTGGCCGCCAGCCTCGGCATCGAACACGATTATTTTATTCGATCCTTCGATCGACCCATTTCGCGCGGGGCGCTGGTCCACTATCCGCCGCAGGCGCCCGATTTGGGCGCGGATCACTTCGGCGTGTCGCCCCATACCGACTTCGGTTGCATGACCTTGCTGTGCCAAGACATGACCGGCGGTTTGCGGGTTCAGAGCCGGCGCGGCGAATGGTTGACGGCGCACCCGATCGAGGGGACCCTGGTGGTCAATGTCGGGGACTTGCTGGCCCGCTGGACCAACGACCGGTTTCAGTCCACGCGCCATGCCGTCGTGAACACCTCGGGCGCCGAGCGCCTATCCATTCCCGTAGCCGTCGATCCCAATTGGGAGACCGCCATCGAGCCCGTCACCCTTGCAGGCGAGAACGCCCATTACCCCAGCGTCCGCTGCGGAGACTACATCGTCGGCCGCTTCGACAAATCCTTTGCCTATCGGAAACAGGATTGACCCGCCGGTTTCGGCGGAAGGAGAGCATAGATGTCCGCATGGATCGAAATGATCCCCGATGAAGAGGCGACCGGGCTGGTCAAGGAGATGTATGAAAAAGTGCGGACGCCCCACGGTACGGTCGATAATGTCATGCGGGTCCACTCCTTGCGTCCTCATACCATGGAAGGCCATGTTGTCCTTTACCGAAGCGTCCTTCACAACCCGGCCAACACCTTGCCGCTGTGGTTTCTGGAGGTCGTGGCCTCCTATACCAGCATCATCAACAACTGCGCTTACAGTCTCACTCACCACTTCACCAACGCGCGGCGTCTCTTAAACGACGAGGCGCGCGCCGATGCTATTTACCAGGCCCTTGAAGACGCTGCGCCCGAGCGGGCGTTCGGCGGCAAGGAACGCGCGCTTCTGATCTATGCGGGAAAGCTGACATCCGATGTCGGCAATATGGTGGCAACCGACATCGGCGCCCTCAGAGCGGCCGGTTGCAACGACGGCGAGATTTTGGAGGTCAACCAAGTCGTCGCCTATTTCAGTTATTCCAACCGACTCCTCAACGGCCTTGGGGTCACCACGGAGGGTGACGTCGTCGGTTACTACAATGAAGCGGGTCATAAGTCAGGAAAGTAACTGCCCCACGCGCCGCGCGATCTCAGCTTGGCGGTCGCCGTGGGGCAGCGGCATCGTATCGACAACGATACTGCCCACCTTGCGGCCGATCTCGCGTTGAAGCTCGCCATCGTCGGCGCCATTTGAATTCCCGTTTGAATTCCCTGCCCGGACGATGACGTCGCCGGCGTTGGTGGGAATGAGCCCTTCGGCGGTGGGCTGTGGCTCCGGAGGATCCTCGCCCTTCTGCAGCGCGCGGATCGCGCTGCGGAGCATGCGGCGCATCATGGCGACCCCTTTGTCGGTCGCCCCAAGGTGCTCGGATGCGTGGACGGCGATCGGTCCCTGGCTGATTTGGGCCTCGTAGTCGCCGGGCATGCGCTGCCCGTCCTCGGAGCTCCGCTCGACGCCGGTCTGACCCACGAAGTCCACCATATTGAGGCCAACATTGTCGCGGTCACCCTGCCCGCCCGTATCCAATGTCTCGTTGAAATGGCGCCAGGCGATGATCTTGCAGTGGGTGTTATCGACCGGGACGGTCCATTTGCTGATGCCCACCCGCGTGAAAAACTTTTCCTCGTTGGGATTCTGGTAGATGTCCGGCGGCTGCGCGAAGTTCGGTGCGAGCCACTCCGCCGTGCGCACCCAGATATAGTCTTCCCAGCGCCGCGTATTGGTCAGATAGATCCCGGTCAGGTCCTTCATGCGATGCCATTCGACCACGGGCATCGCACCCCAGGCGGGATTGAAATGGGCGCGCGTCACGCGGGTATGCAAAAACACGCTGTGGAAGGGATCCATCGGATTTTCGTTCACCTGGAGCCAGTTGCACGGGTAGTCGATGGCATAGGGGACCATGTCGTTGCCGGGCAGCTCGAAGGTATCGCAAATGGGAAACCGGGGTGTCTTTTCGGGCGGCCCCAGGTAGGCGAAAACGAGCCCCTTGTATTCCTTTGTCGGGTAGGCGCCGTGGCACAGGTGCTCTTTGATGGTGCTCTGCGCCGGCTCTCCGGGCGTCTCGAGGATGCGGCCGTCCACGTCGTAGAGCCAACCGTGATAACAACACCGGATGCCGCGTTCGGTGAGGATACCGTATTCGAGCGAGGCGCGGCGGTGGCTGCAGTGCTTGTGCAACAACCCGGTACGGCCGCCGAGATCGCGGAACAGCACCAGGTCCTCCCCGAAAACGCGGATCGCGAGCGGCAAGTCGAGGAGCTGCGATGACAGGGCAACCGGATGCCAGAAGCGCCGCAAGTACTCGCCGCAAGGCGTGCCCGGCCCGACATGGGTGAGCTCCTTGTCTTCCTCCGCGGAGGCCGTTCGAAAATACCCGTTGAAAGGCATCGATTTTGGGTCGCCCGGTGTCGCCACGAGCGGTCTCCTCGATCTTTAACCTTGGTTTTCCCAAATAGAGGCGGGGATGTAAAGATTACCGTCCGCGAGTTTTCTTGCGGTTCGAATCAAGCCGGCTGAAATGAGGCTAAAGCCGTCGTCAGACAGCTCATACTCGGCCAGAACTTCGATCGAGCCCGTGGGGTGCTCGATGGTAATTTTGGCCGGACTCGACCCAGGTCGTTCCAGCAGCCCCTCGGCGATCGAGCCGGGCGTCAGGACGCAGGAGGCAAGGCATTGTGCGCCGGTCACCGCCATGCTCGGATGGGCCTGCCAAGGCATGAAATAGCGCGCCGCGATCGTTCCGCCATCTCTGGCCGCTGCGAGCAGACCGAATTTCGGTGTGACCGATTTCGACACCTCGCCCATGCCCATTTTTGCGCCGGCTTCGATCCGAATCGCCTCCATCCGACGGTTTTGCCGCTCAGGTCCGTATGTGCTTGAGCGCTAAGCGCTAAGCGCAAAGCTTGCCGCCACCGCAGCGGCGATACCCACTAGGGAAATGCGTGTAAGAGTTTTGAACGCGTTCACTTTTGCATCCCAAATTCAAACATACCCATGGCGCGCTGTCACAGGAATGTTTTTCTGGCGATCGGCCTTCGCGCCGGCGGGCGGGGGTGGTAACCTCCCGGCCATGTTGGGTTTATTCGGTATGTTCGGCCGCTCACTCGAGCTGCAGAATCTCGACCAGGCGCTGCGCGACGGCGGTCTGCACCCGCGGCTGGTGCCGGATGCAGTGAAACTGACGACCCTGAAGCTGCTCAAAGAGGCGGGCGGCGCCAATCCTGGCCCGCGATTTTATGCCGCGGCGGCGGAGCTGCTCGGCTATTGCGTGCTGGGCGCACAGGGCTTTACCGACAGCAACGGTCCGAGCTTGACGGAAGCGGTCGAGGCGCGCCTGGCCGCCGCTCTCGAGGCCGGCGACAGCTTGGATGCGCGGGTTATCCTCCTGGCCCTGCACGCCGGCATGATCCAACCATCTGTGGTCGAGCGCTACGGGCTGGAGGCAGGCTAAAACCAGTGGATATCATTCACGAAACCGGGATGGGGCCGACAACGATGAACAGCGGCACCGAACGAATCACCGGAACCATCTCCCTGCCGACCGACGCAGCGGACCGGGTTAGCGAGGCCCGCTTGTGGCAACGCCACATGGAGATGGCCAAGCTCGGCGCGATCCCGGACAACGGCGTCAACCGGCAGGCGCTATCGGACGAGGACATCGCGGCGCGCCGCCTGCTGATCGGCTGGGCGCGGGCGCGCGGCTTCACGATCGCACAGGATGGCATCGGCAACCTGTTCGTCCGGCGCCCCGGCCGGGACCCGGACGCCGCGCCGGTCGTAACCGGAAGCCACCTGGACAGTCAGCCGCGCGGGGGCCGGTTCGACGGCGCCTACGGTGTGCTCGCCGGCCTGGAAGCGCTGGAGGCGCTGGACGACGCGAGGATGGCGACCGAGCGGCCGATCGAGGTGGTTGCCTGGACCAACGAGGAGGGCGGGCGTTTTGCGCCGGGGGCCATGGGCTCCATGGTGTTCACCGGCACGCGCAAACTGGCCGACTGCCTCGCGATCGCCGATGGCGAAGGTCTGCGCCTCGAGGACGCGCTTGCCGCGACCCTGGCCGCGACCCCGGTCGATGAGACCCGGGATTTCAATTTTCCCATCGCCGCCTATATCGAGGCGCACATCGAACAGGGTCCCCGTCTCGAAGCCGAGGGCGTGCCGATCGGCGTCGTGACCGGGATTCAAGGCTCGCGCTGGTTCGAGGTCGAAGTGCTGGGCGAAGGCGCCCACGCCGGCACCGCCCCGCTCAAGACTCGCCGGGACGCGCTGCAAGGCGCGCTGGCGGTGGTCCACGCGCTCAATCAGGTCATGGCCGACGACAGCGACACCGTGAGGTTCACCGTCGGGCGCTTCGAGGTCACACCCAACTCGCCCAACACAGTCGCCCACCGGGTCCTGTTCACCATCGATCTGCGCCACCCGGAGGCGGAGGTCTTGCAGCACCTCGGCGATCGGGTGCGCGCGACCTGCGAGGCTGCCGCGGGCCGCTGTGAGGTACGGCTGCGCGAGACCTTCCACCAAAACCCCTGCGTGTTCGATGCCGCCGTGCAGCGCGCGATTTCGGAAAGCGCGCGGGAGTTGGCCCTGCCGGCGATCCATATGCCCTCCGGGGCCTTCCACGATGCCCAGTTCCTGAACGATGTCTGCCCGAGCGGCATGATCTTCGTGCCCTGCGAAGGGGGCATCAGCCACAATCCCGCGGAGAACGCGCGCCCCGAAGACTTGGCCGCCGGGACCCGCGTGCTGGTGCAGACCCTGATCCGTCTGGCAGGCGGCATTCAAGTCTGAGTGATGGCGTTGACCCTCGCTGCAACCCCACATCGCAAAGGTAGATCTATTGCATCGCCCGATGAATGAATGCATCATCCTTGGCAGCTACCGTGTAATGATCTCAAATAGTTAACGAGAGATCGCGCATTTGGGTTCATACTTGGCATGGATTCTGCGTTGGCTAGCTGGCGATGACGATAAATATAACCGATGCGAAACAGCATCTAACGCCACCACAGGCTGAATTGTGGGGCACGACACAGGGGCGGCACGGCGGATCATGGGGGAATTCCCGGAATTCGGAGAGGGCGTTTCGCTCGGCGAAGCCATCGAGAGCCTCGGTGCGGCGGGAATCACCACGGCCCATGTGGGAATATTCGACCTCATGGGGACGTTTCGCGAGCGGCGCCTGGGCCTCGGCGATGTCGCCACCGTCTACGGAAGCGGGGGGACCTTCGTCAA
>SMVA01240326.1_pt1 | contig 15290 bp, 15 predicted proteins | sample 2456451 | NCBI WGS metagenome assembly SMVA01 (sample SAMN11095933, study PRJNA526329) | marine sediment metagenome | biome: Marine sediment; feature: Surficial sediment; material: Deep marine sediment; isolation source: Hadal surficial sediment | place: Pacific Ocean | collected 2014-05 | depth...
GGCATCTGTCCCGAGAAATCGAGCAGCGGTTCGGCCAGCTCCCGCAGCGGCTGGACCGCCCGCTCGCCCTCGTCCGCCGGACCTGACCAGACACCGGCAAGCGTCATTACTTTGGCGCCCCAAGTCTCCTCGGGATACTCGGGATCTTCGGGAACCGTGGCGAACTCGACCATGGATCCCCCGATTTCGTCGGGCGCCGTCGCCATGAAGTCACGCCAGTCACGCATCACCTGGGGGGCATCCTCGGCCCGGTAGATGGCCATCAGGAGCATCACGGTCGGCCCAACGGGATGGACCCGGAACTCGAACGAGGTGACGACTCCGAAATTGCCGCCACCGCCGCGTACGCCCCAGAACAGGTCGCTGTTCTCGCTCTCGCTGGCGGTTCGCAAGACGCCATCGGCGGTGACGATATCGACCGAGACCAGGTTGTCGAGGCTGAGGCCGTACTTGCCGCGCAGCCAGCCGAGGCCGCCGGCCAGGGTCAAACCGCCGACGCCGGTCGCCGACACCACACCGCCGGGCGTCGCCAAGCCGTAGACCTGCGCCTCGCGATCGAAGTCGCCCCCAAGTGGCGCCACCCTGGACCCGGGCGCGCCGCGTCTTAGGATCGACGTGGACCGCGTTCATGCCCGAAAGATCGATCAGGATACCGCCGTCGCAGGAGCCGCTGCCGCCCGAATTGTGGCCGCCGCACCGGACCGCCGTCAGCATGCCGTTTTCGCGGGCGAAATTCACCGCATCGATGACATCGGCGGTCCCGCTGCAGCGTGCGATGACTGCGGGCTTCTTGTCGAACATGCCGTTCCAGATCAGCCGCGCCGCGTCGTAGCCGTCATCGCCGGGCAGTATCACTTCACCACGCAGGCTCGCGCGCAGTGCTGCGATCGCCTCATCTAACTCCGCCGCCATGTTTTGTTTCCCCAAGTTGGTACTCTCCATCGTGCTCAAGAATAGCCTTGGGTAGATGACCTCGTAAGAGGCAGAATGACCACGAACAGGGCAAATGTGACAATTTCAGTCCGGGGAGAGAACATGAGCGCGTCCGAATCCAAGTTGCCCCGAGTCTATCTGCTTGCATCGGCGGAGACCTCGCCCTCGGTGCTCTACGGACTCTTCGACGTTTTGAGTACGGTCGGCGCTATCTATCCAGAGATGACTACCGGAGAGGCCGGGGCCCAGTTGCTCGACGTGAAGATCGTGGCTACCGCCTCCAAGCCTTTTCGGTGCTACGGAAACGTGATGGTCGAGCCGGATGTCGCCGTTGACGATCTGGCTGAGACGGATGTCGCAATTGTTTGCGACATGTACCAGCCCATCGATGCGCCGCCGCGCGGGCGCTACCGATGCGAAATCGATTGGATAAAGCGCATGTACGCCGGGGGGGCGATCGTCGCTTCCGTATGTTCGGGCTCAATCATCCTCGCCGAATCCGGCATCTTGGATGGATTCGAGGCCGCTGGGCATTGGGCCTATCGGGAGATGTTTCGCGATCACTATCCCAAGGTAAAACTGCGGGAAAACGCGATTCTTTGCCTTGCGGGTGAGCAGGACCGGATCGTGACGGCCGGTGCCGTCGCCTCTTGGCAGGAACTGACGGTGTATCTTATCACCCGGCTCTGCGGCCCCGAGCAGGCGCTCCGAGCCACCAAGATCTTCTTGTTGTCGGATCATTCCGGCGGACAACTCCCGTTCGCCGTGGTGACGCCACGATTACAACAGGCCGACGCCGTGATTGGCGATTGCCAGGTTTGGATTGCAGAAAACTACGCGAGTCCCAACCCGGTGGCGCGCATGACCGCGCGCGCCGGCCTCCAGCCCCGCACCTTCGCACGGCGGTTTCGCTCGGCAACCGAATACCAACCGATGGACTACGTACACGCGATCCGCATCGAGGAGGCGAAACAGCTCTTGGAATCCAGTGACATCAGCGTCGAAAAGATCGGTCAAGCGGTCGGCTACGAGGACCCGACCTCATTCCGGCGCCTGTTCAAGCGCAAAGGCGGCCTGACACCTGCAGCCTACCGCCGGAAATTCACGGGGCTCGTCACGCCCGGACCTAAATAGACCGAATTTCAGGCCGGGACTCCTGGACAAGACGGCGCGCTTGAGAAATTATCGGCCAAGTCCATTCCCTCCCTCACCCGCCAATGGAGACACCACCCGATGACCGTCCGCAACGGCCGCGAGTTCCTGAGCATTCCGGGCCCGACCACAGTGCCCGACGAAGTCCTGAGCGCCATGCACCACCCGGCGATCGACATCTATTCGGGCCCGCTCGAGGGCATCACCATGTCCCTCCTGGACGACTTGCGGCGGATCTTCCGCACCCAAGGCCGGACCTACATCTACATCGCCAACGGTCATGGCGCCTGGGAGGCGGCACTGACCAACACGCTCAACCGCGGCGACAAAATCCTGGTGCTCCAGAGCGGCCAGTTCGCGACCTCCTGGGGCGATATGGCGCAGATGCTGGGGATCGAAGTCGAGGTGCTGCCCGGCGGCTGGCGCCGCGCCGTCGATGCCGGGGCGCTGGAAGCGCGCCTGCGGGCCGACACCAGCCACGAGATCAAGGCCGTGCTGGTGGTCCAGATCGACACCGCCTCCTCGGTCGTCAACGACATTCCGGCGTTGCGCCGGGCCATTGAGGCGGCCGGGCACCCGGCGCTCTATATGGTCGATGCGATCGCCTCGCTGGCCACCATGCCTTTCGAAATGGACGATTGGGGTGTGGATGTTGCGGTCACCGGCTCCCAAAAAGGCCTGATGACGCCGCCGGGCTTGAGCTTCGTAGCCGCCGGCGAGCGGGCCGTGGCGGCACACCGGCAGGCTGGGTTGCGCACCGCCTATTGGGACTGGACCAGGCGCGAGGGCAAGGTCCACTACAACAAATTCTGCGGCACCCCGCCCGAGCACATGCTGTTCGGCCTGCGCAAGTCGTTCGACATGCTGTTCGAGGAAGGCCTGGAAAACGTCATCGAGCGCCACCGCCTGCTGGCCGGAGCGGTACACCGGGCGGCCGAGGTCTGGGCCGAGGGCGGGGCGCTGGAGATCAACATCACGGAGCCGGCCGAGCGCTCCAGTTCGGTCACCACTCTGCTCTTCAACGACGGCCATGACCCGATGCCGCTGCGCGATTACTGCCAGCAGAAAATCGGTGTGGTCGTGGGCGTCGGCATTGGCGAGCTGGACGGCAAGGCGCTGCGTATCGCCCACATGGGCCACGTCAATGCGCCCATGGTCCTGGGCACCCTCGCCGGTTTCGAAACCGGCCTGATCGCCCTCGGCATCCCCCACGGTCCTGGCGCCTTGCGCGCCGCGACCGAGTGGCTGGGCCGCGCCGTAAAGGCCTGACCGAAAGTGCCGGGCTGTTCCAGATCGCCTTCGGAGTGATGAAGCTGGGCCGTTACATCAGCCTGGTGCCGTTCCCGGTGATCTCCGGGTTTATGAGCGGGATCGGCTGCATCATTATCATCCTGCAGATGGCGCCCTTGATCGGACACCCGACCCCGCGCGGCGGCACCCTGGCGGCGCTGGCGGCCCTGGCCGGATCCGGTCGCCGAGATGGGCCGCGACGCGACCGTCCTGGGATCGCTGTCGCTGGCTATCGTCTATCTGCTGCCGCGCCGGATCGACCGCGTCCTGGCGGCGATTCCCGCCATGGTCCAGGCGGCCCTGGTGCTGGCCCTGCTCGGCTCAATCGACAGCCTGCTGACCTCGCTGATCGCCGACAACATCGGCCAGACCCACCACGATTCGGACCGCGAGCTGATCGGTCAGGGCATCGGCAACACCCTGGCCGGTATCTTTGGCGCGATCCCCGGCGCCGGCGCCACCATGCGCACCGTGGTCAACCTGCCCAGCGGCGGCCGCACGCCTATATCGGGCGCGCTTCACGCGCTGGTGCTGCTCGCGGTGGTGCTGGGCATCGGCGGGCTGGCGCGCCACATTCCCCATGCCGTACTCACCGAGGCGCAGGGCCGGATCGTGCTCTATCATCTGAGCGGGCCATTCTCCTTCGGCGCGGCCAGGGGCATGGCGCGGCGCCTGGCCGCGGCTGACGCGTACGATGCGCTGGTGTTCGACCTGGCCGATGTCCCATTCCTGGATAGCAGCGCGTCGTTGGCGCTCGAGGACGCCATCACCCAGGCGCAGGCGCGCGGCAAGCAGGTCTATCTGGTTGGCGCCCGGCCCGAGATCGCGCGCACCTTGGCTCAGCTTGGCGTCGATAAGCAGCTGCCGGATGGCCATCAGCACGTCAGCCGGCTCGAAGCCCTGCGCCACGCCGCGGCCGACATCGCCGCGAACAGCGATCCCGCCGAGCCCGGAAACGATTAGAACGCCTAGGGTCTCATCGTCTTAGATCGAAGCGATCTAAGACGATGAGACCCTAACTTTATGAGATAGAGGGCGATTCACGTTTCAAATTTTTCAATTTGAAACGATCGCACTCTTGCCTCCAAGGGCATTGTCGTTGGGATGACCTGAAGGGAGACCGAACCGGACGCCTCGGGAACTCATGCCACCTTGGCTTCGGGGCCCGATCCGATATTCGTCTGGCGCCGAGCGCCGCCTTCGCTTCGCAATCGTCTCAATTCCATCAGCCAGCGCCGCTTGACCGCGGTCGCCAAATCTCGGAACTGTTCTCGGGCCTTGTTGCGGGGCGCATACTCGCCGATCCAGGCGCCGACGGAAAAAGCGTCCACCAAGGCCGCCCGTTGGCCGATTTCGGGGGCCACGGTTTCGTCGAATTTCTCCAGCGCCGCTGCAAGCTCCCGGCCGGAGGCGGTGCGCGAATCGACCTTGCTGGGTACCAACAGACATAGATGGACCATTGTCCTTGCGGGTGGCTTGGGCATCGTGCACCACGGCCAGCGCCGAATCGGTCGCCACTAAGTCGGCGCCCGATGGCGTCACCGGGATCAACACCATGTCGGCAATGCCGACAGCAGCGAGTGTCGCAGGACCGATGTGGGGCGGGCAGTCGATAACCACGTGATCTGCTTGAATCGTTAGGACTTTTTCGACCCAGCTGCAGACCTGAGAATCGGCATCGAGCGGCAGAGTCTCGACCCGGGCGGGCAGATCGCCCCGCCGCGCCCAATCCGTCGCTGTCGCCTGGCTATCGGCATCCACCACCACGACCGACTGTTGGATGGCAAGTTCGCAGGCCAGATTGACGGCGATCGTGCTTTTGCCGACACCGCCCTTAAGGTTCACGACCGCGATAATCGAAACCAGCTTGTCGATATGGGCGGGACGCTGGAATGCTTCCGCATCGAGATCCGACCACTTCGCTTTTGCCCGGGCCGCGATCTTCACCGTGTCCAATGATTTTCGTCGCATGATCCACCCTACCCCATCACCCTAATCGTCAGTATCCACCCAAAGCGGAAATCCACCGTAAAAATCGGTTCTCGTTTTGTGATGGCACCTATAAGAGTTCCTAAAACCGTTAGGCTAATTTTTATTTAAATGGCGCTTACCCTTCGTCTTCAGCTTCGTCTCGATCTCCGCCACTAGCGGATCGGCCGGCGGTAATGTTTCGCTCTCTGTCTGGTGCGAACCCGTTGGGGGTTTCGTGTTCCAAGTTGCCGATACCGGCATTGGCATCTCGCCGGAAGACATTCCAAAGGCCTTGTCGCGGTTCGGTCAGGTCGACGCCGAGCTCAACCGAAAGTTCGAGGGGACCGGGCTTGGTCTGCCGTTGACCAAAGCACTGGTCGAATTGCAGGGCGGTACTCTCGAATTGCAGAGCGAACTCGGCGCCGGAACCACGGTCACCGTACGTTTTCCCGCGATTCGCATCATAAACCCGCCGCCCGGCACCCAAGCCACTGTCGCAGCCGGCTAAAAGTCGAGCATCGGCACGCGCATTATCTCATCGTGAATCCGCGGCCCTCAATTCGATTGTTCCCGGCGCGCGCAATGGCGTCCGGTAAGCCTGAGGAAGCGCCAGGCCAGCAGGCTGCCGGTCACGATCAAGCCGCAGGCCAGGCCCCACCACAGCCCCACGGCGCCCATTCCGCCGGGAAACGTCAACAGGCAGCCGCCGCCGATGCCGAGCACCCAGTAGCCGAAGCCCGCGAGCCACAGCGGCGCCACCGTGTCCTTGATGCCGCGCAATGCGCGCGAGGCGATCGCCTGCAAACCGTCGAAGACCTGGAAAATGGCGGCAATCACAAGAAGCTTGGCGCTCAGCGCCGCAACCCCTTCGAAACCGGGATCATCGGTATCCAGGAACACCCTCACGATGAGATCGGGAACTCCCAGTGGAATCAGCACCAAGAGGGCGATAGCCGAAACCCCGATCACCATTCCCAGGATGCCGGCCTGGCGCGCGGCGGCGAAGCTGCCCCGGCCGGCACCGTAAGCCACCCGCACCATGGTGGCCTCCGCAAAGCCGAGCGCGATGACGAAGGGTAACTCGATCCAACCTATGACCACTTCGTAGGCCGCCAGGGATTCCACACCCAGCACCCCCGAGAGGATCGGGATGGTAATGAACAGCCCGGCCTCGATCAATACCAGGCCGGCCACCGGCAGGCCGAGCCGGACGATCTCGGCGCTGGCCAAACGATCGAAACGCAGCCGCCCAAGGAACAGGCCATAGCCGCGCAAACTGGGGGTCCAGTAGGTGTACATCGCGAGCGCGGCCAGCATGGCCCAAGCGACGATCGTGGCAGCCCAGCCGGCGCCGGCGACGCCCAATTCCGGGAGCCCGAAATCGCCGTGCACCAGCCCCAACGTCAGAACGTATTTAAGCGCAACCGCGGCCACGGTGATCACCATGATCGCGCCGGTGCGCGCCAGCGCCGCCACGAAGTTCCGGAGCACGGAGAACCACAGCAACGGCAGCACGAAACCGGCCAGACCATGAAGGTAGGGCGCGGCCAACGCGATCACCCTCGGGTCCTGCCCGCTCAGCGCCAGCAGTGGCGCCAAGTTCCACACCAGGACCGTCGCCGGTACGCCGAGCGCGGTGGCGACGATGAAGCCTTGACGCACCGCCTGGCCCGCGTCCCGCTTGCGGCCCGCACCCTCGGCCTGGGCCACCAGGACACCGACGATCGACAGCAGCCCCATCAGGATGACCAGGACCGCGAAGGATAGCTCACCAGCCAAGCCGACCGCCGCCAGCTCGTGATAACCCAGGCGCCCGACCACAATCTTTGTGATGACGAACATGGCGTATTCGGCCAAATAGGCGGCCATCAGCGGCAGCGCGATCTTGAGCAGCATAGCGGTCTCGGCGGCGCGTCTCGGCGCCCCGCCGGGCCCGCCGCCAGCATCCGGCTGTTCCACCAATTCGTGATCCATGGGAGTACTTACCCGAGGCCTGAGCGCAGCGCTAGAATTCCTTCCCCTCGAAGGGGTGGCGGCCGTCGCGGTGTTCAATCTCCACGACCCAGAGGTCGGGGTCGCGGGAGATGGCGCGGGCGATATGTGCATCCGCCTCGGCCTCGGGCACCAGCGCACCCTTGAAGGCCGCCAACCAGCCGAGCGTGCCGTCGAGGTCGCGCGCCTGGCTCAGCACCCGGCAGCCCCGGTCCAGGAGGTTGAGCTTGAGCAGCAGGGTGCCGCCCTTGGCATCGCCCTTGTGGACTACGGTCGCGGGCGTGCCCTCGGCCAGGCATTGCCTTAGGTGGGCCATGACCCAAACCTCGGTCGGCAGGCGGTCGTCATGCAAGGTCGTATCACTCCCAGAGAATTGGAGGGCGATATTGCCCTAACGACCCACGGTCTCCGGTCCCTCGCCGCCGAAACGAGTGGCGAGATAGCCGATCAGCAAGCCGACGAGGGCGCCCTCCAGGGCGAACCAGAATGGCGAGGCGATGAACCCATCGGCGCCGAACATGACGACCAGCATATCCTTCATGGTGTCGTACGCGAAAAAGGTGAGGACGAAGTTCATCCAGGCCCCGAGCGATGGCGCGAGCAGCCACCACGGCATCGGCAACTTGAGCACGGGATGATAGGTGAAGACTCCGAACATCCCGATGATCGCACCGAGCGTCGTATACCACAGCAACACCCCCCAGCGGATCAACCAGCCCGCCTCCGGCACCAAAACCGGCAGGAGCAGAAACCCGGCGAGGCCGACCGCGAAGCCGGCCCCCTTGCCGATCACGATCCGGGTCACCAACGAAGGCTTGTTCAGCATCCGCGCCTCCTTGGTAGGAGAGATCGAATGAAGCTACCCGAATTCGGCCCACATCGGAATGAGCTAAGTCAAAGCCGGCACTTGTCGCGCGTCCCGTCAACGATGCCTGCGCCCTTGGGCCGGACCGGGTCACAGGGCGGCGGCCGGGACCGAGGCCAGCCCACAGATTCTGCTGGCGAGGCAATCGAGATATGATAGTGTGCGGCCTCTGAAATCAATATAAAAGGGGAGGCTGGATCCATGAAAAGACGCAAATTTATAAAGACTGCCGGATTGGGCGCGGCGGGTGCCGTCGCAGCCACGACGGTTAGCGCGCCCTATGTCAAGGCGCAGAGCACGATCAGGTGGCGGCTTCAAACCTATGCCGGTCCGGCCTTGGCCGCCCACGTCATCAAGCCCGCCATCGACGCCTTCAACATTGCCGCCAACGGCGAAATGGTCATCGAGCTTTTTCATGGCGACCAGTTGGTTCCCACCGGGGAGCTGTTCCGCGCCATGCAGAACGGCACCATCGACGCGGTGCAAAGCGACGATGATTCCATGGCTTCCCCGACAGCGGTTACCGTGTTCGGCGGGTATTTCCCGTTTGCGACGCGCTATTCGCTGGACGTTCCAGTGCTGTTCCACCAGTACGGCTTGGATAAGATCTGGGATTCCGAATACAGCAAAGTCGGCGTCAAGTGGATCAGCGCCGGTGCGTGGGATCCCTGTCACTTCAACACCAAGGAACCCATCCGTAGCCTCGAGGACCTCAAGGGCCTCCGCGTGTTCACCTTCCCGACGGCCGGCAAATTCCTGGAGCGCTTCGGCGTGGTTCCTGTAACGCTTCCCTGGGAAGACATCGAGGTCGCCGTGCAGACCGGCGAGCTGGACGGCATCGCATGGTCGGGTATCACCGAGGACTACACCGTCGGTTGGGCGGACGTGACCGACTACTTCCTGACCAACAACATTTCGGGCGCCTGGTGCGGATCGTTCTTCGCCAACATGGATCGCTGGAACGAATTGCCCGAGCATCTGAAAACCATGTTGCAGCTTGCCTTCGATAGCTCTCACTACTATCGCCAGCACTGGTATTGGGGTGGCGAGGCGGATCTGCGCGTCAACGGCACCAAGCTGAAACTCACCACGATCCCCGATGAAGAATGGGCGATCGTGGAAGCCGAGGCGCTGAAATTCTGGGATGAAATTGCCGCCACCGGCCCGATCGCCAAGCAGGTGGTCGATATCTTCAAGAAATACAACGACACCATGGTTAAGGCCGGTCGTCCGTATCGCTACGGCTGAGCCGAGCCTTGCTTGGCTGACATCCGGCGGCTGTTGATTTTCAATCAGCAGCCGCCGCTTTGTCGGGGCTGGAACACCCAGGATCGGGTTGCACCGGGAAAATGCCGAAAGCCGTAAAGCTTTATGTGCGGTACGTCGAAGCCGTGACCTATCGGGTCGGGCGCTTCGCGATGTATCTGATCTTCGCCATGCTGGGCGTGCTCTTGTATTCGTCGATCATGAAGACGTTTTTCCTGCCCGTCCTGTGGACGCTGGAAACGGCCCAATTTCTGATGGTCGCCTATTACATGCTGGGCGGCGGCTACTCCATGCAAATGGATGACCATGTGCGGATGGACCTTTTCTATAGCCGCGGGTCATCGAAGAAAAAGGGCTTTACCGATTCTCTCACGTCATTTTGCCTGGTTTTCTACTTGGTAATTTTGCTCTACGGCGGACTGTCGAGCACCCAGTACGCCCTGTTCTACGGCGAAAAGAGTTATTCGTCCTGGGCGCCTTATATGTCGCCGATCAAGATTATCATGTCTTTCGGCATCGCATTGATGCTGTTGCAGGCGATCGCAACCTTCTTCAGGGACTTGGCCCGGGCCAGGGGTTTGACCCTGGACGAGGAGTCCCCGGCATGAGTTACGAGTCGATCGCTCTGCTGATGTTCTCCTCGATGATGCTCATGCTGCTCACCGGGCAGCGTGTGTTCGGCGCCATCGGCTTTGTCGCCGTTGTTGCGGCGCTCTTCCTGTGGGGCGATGGCGGCTCCCAGTTGGCGTTCAGCGCCGCCATGAAGTTGATGAAGTGGTATCCGCTGCTGACTCTGCCGCTGTTCATCTACATGGGATTCATGCTGTCGGAATCGAAGATCGCCAACGACCTCTACGAAATGCTCCATGTTTGGATGGGTCCGCTCAATGGCGGATTGGCCATCGGCACGATCATCCTGATGGTGATTATCTCGGCCATGAACGGCCTCAGCGTCGCCGGCATGGCGATCGGGGCGACCATCGCGCTGCCGGAGCTGTTGCGGCGCGGCTACGACAAGATAATGGTCACCGGCGTCATCCAGGCCGGCAGTTCACTTGGCATTCTGGTGCCGCCCAGCGTGGTTCTGGTGCTCTATGGCATGATCGCGCGGCAACCGATCACCCAGCTTTGGATGGCCGGTGTGATCCCCGGCCTGATGATGGCCAGCTTGTTCGTCATCTATATCGTGGTGCGCTGCAAGCTACAGCCGCATCTGGGCCCGGCCTTGCCGGCCGAGGAACGAAATGTCGGTTGGGGGGAGAAGATTCGGCTGCTCCAGGCCGGGATCGTGCCGTTGCTCATTTTCTTCTCCATGACGGGGCTGTTCCTGATGGGCTACACCAGCCTGACCGAAAGCTCGGCCGTCGGCGCCGCCGCGGCGACGCTCGCGGCCCTGGTCAAGGGCCGGCTGACCCGTCAGGTGATGGAGAATACCATCCGCAAGTCCCTGGGCATCAGCTGCATGTTCATGTGGATCATCTTGGCGGCCATGGCTTTCGGCGCGGTCTTCGACGGCGTGGGCGCGGTCAAGGCGATCGAAGCCTTCTTCATCGGCCGGTTGGAACTGAGCCCCTGGGAAGTCCTGATCATGATGCAGCTTTCCTACATCCTGATGGGCATGTTCCTGGACGATACCGCCATGCTGGTCATCGTCGCCCCGCTCTACGTCCCGCTCGTCGGGTTGCTCGGCTTCGATCTGGTCTGGTACGGCATCCTCTACACCATCACCTGCCAGATCGCCTACATGACGCCGCCGTTCGGCTACAATCTGTTCCTGATGCGCGCCATGGCGCCGCCGGAGGTCACGCTGAGCGACATCTACCGCTCGATCGTGCCCTTCGTGCTGGTCATGTGCTTCGGCCTGGCGCTGGTGATGGTATTCCCCCAGATCGCCCTCTGGTTACCGCAATGGTATTACGGCAGGTGAACTCGGCAGGAGGCCCTGCCGCCACCTGATCGAATCCGCCGTCGGCATCCGCTCCCCTCACAGCACCCGGAACACCGCGTTCATGCCGGCTTCCATGTGCTCCAGGATGTGGCAGTGAAACAGCCAGTCGCCCGGATTGTCGGCGACGAAGGCGAGTTCCGCGGTCTCGTCGCGCTCAAGCAATACGGTATCGAGCCACTCGCGGCGCGGGTTCGGGCGGCCATTGCGCGAGATCACCTGGAACGAGAAGCCGTGCAGATGCATGGGGTGGGGAAAGGCGGTGTCGTTGCGCAAAGCGAGCACCTGGGTCCGGCCGCGTTCGAAGGTGAGCAGCGGCGGCATGTTGACCTGATGCGCCGCAATGCCGTTGAGCGCCCAGACCTTGCCCAGCCCGGCGAGCTCGCGGATACCGAGTTCCTCGCCGTTCAGGATCGCACTCCGCATGGACCCCATGGCGCCGCCTGCGAGGACAATCTCGTGGCGCCGGGCGTGGCCAAGATCGGGCTCCGGCAGCGGATTGGCGGCGAGCGCGACCGGCATATCGAGGGGCGACGCGCGCAGCGGTGGCGCCTCGTCGTAGACCAGATCGAGAAACTTGTAAGCGTTGCGATTGCTGTAGTCGTCGGTGACCGCGAAGCTGGCGCCGGGATCGCCCACCATGTCGAGGATCAGATCGGCGCGGCCGGCCGGCGGCAGCACGATGCCTGCGCCCTCGGCCTCGTAAGGAGCGACCGGCTGGCCGTCGAGCGCGATCACCACCGGGCGGTGGCCCTCGAAGCGCAGCGCGAAGATGCGCGCATTGGCGGTGTTGATCAGGCGCAGGCGCAGGCGCTCGCCGGCACGGACCGAAAAGGCGCTGCTGTCGCGGCCGTTCAGGGTCGCCACATTGCCCCTGCGTCCGGCGTGGCTCATATCCATGCCGTTGCCGAAGGAGTCGTCGATCGTGCCATCCTCGCCCAGGCGCCAGTCGTCGATCACCCAAAGGGCCTCGCGGTCGACTTGGGGCGGCTCGGCCTCCTCGACGATCAGCGCGCCGTAGAGGCCCCGGCCCTGCTGTTCGCTGCCGCGCACGTGGGGATGATAGAAGAAGGTGCCGGCGTCCGGCGGCGTGAACTGGTAGACGAAGCGCCCGCCCGGGGGGATCGGCTCCTGGGTCACGTAGGGCACGCCATCCATGGCATTGGGCAGGCGCAGGCCGTGCCAATGAATCGTGGTGTCCTGGCCCAGGCCGTTCTCGACTTCGACACGCAGCGGCGTGCCTTGGCGCAGGCGGATCTCCGGGCCCGGAACCGCGCCATTGTAGGCCCAGACCGGGGTCGTGGGCGCGCCCGCACCGAGCAGCGGCGCGTGGGCCGGCCCCGGGACCAGCCGGATGTCCGATCCGGCGGCACCGAGCGCCCGCCTGCCCGGCATCAGTGCCAGGGCGGCGGCGCCCGCGCCCAGGAAGCCACGGCGGCTGAGTGTAAAAATACTCACGTCGATAAACTGGGACCGATCGGCCGCGCAATTTCTATGGGTCATGATCGACGGTCCTTTTGCCAAAGAGTGCTACGACGACACCATTTCGACCCGGCCTAGCCGTGGCCCTCCGGCAGGGCTTCCAAACCATCGACGATCTCGTAGTAGTCGCCCTTATGGGCCGTGAAGATGTGGCGCAGGGTGGTCAGCCCGCTGGGCGCATCGATGCCGCCGGCGGCGATGGCGATCCGGCCCCGATCCACCGGCTCCCAGAACAGGCTGGCGCCGCAATCGCCGCAGAAGCCGCGCCGCGCGATGCCCGAGGAAGCGTACCACTTGAGTCCGCGATCCTCGATCAACACCAGATCCGCGCGTGCCGCCGAGGTGTAAGCCGCGACGTGGCCATGGACCTTCCGGCACTGGCCGCAGTGACAGTTCACCACCTCGCGCAACGGACCGCGAACCTCGTAGCGCACCGCGCCGCAGAGGCAGCCGCCAGTGGCACGGGGTCGCGCGTTTGGATCGGCAGGCATGGGCTCTTTTCCTTCTTCAGCGCCGCCATGATAGCCGGTTGTCGCAGAATATGAACCGTCGCTGCCTAGGACGATCCTTCGCAACGGCGTGTCCTCATATTCACGTTGTCCGCCGAACCCGCGCCTGTTATCGGTGAATGGGGAGACGAAACAGGGACTTGGTATGAGACAGTCATGACGAGCAAGGCGACGGACGCAGCGAGGCTGCCTGAGCGCGTGGAATGGCCGACGCTGGCGGTGGCCGTGGCGGTCTATGGCGGCTTCGGGCTCGCGACCTGGCACCACGAGGCGTTGCCCTGGTGGCTGCTGCTGCCGTTGGGGGGCTATCTGGTCGCCTGGCACGGCTCGCTCCAGCACGAGGCAGTGCACGGCCATCCGACGCCGTGGAACTGGGTCAACGAGGCCCTGGTGTTTCCCAGCCTGTGGCTGTGGCTGCCGTTCCGGCTCTACCGGGTTAGCCACCTGACCCACCACAACGACGCGGTTCTGACCGACCCGGCGCGCGACCCGGAATCCTTCTACGTCGCGGCCGCGGACTGGGACCGCATGGGACCCTTCGGCCGTGCCTATTTTCGTATCGTCAACACCCTCGCCGGGCGGCTTGCAATCGAGCCCCTGCGCTGCGTCTGGCAAGTGTTGGCGAGCGAGGCCCCCCGCTTCGCCCGCGGCGATTTCGCACATCTGACGCCTTGGCTGATGCACCTGACCGGCTCCGCGCTGGTGCTGATTTGGGTGCTTTGGGTCTGTGGCATGCCGCTCATCGATTACCTGATGTTCTTCGCCTATCCCGGCCTCTCCCTGACCCTGCTGCGCTCCTTCCTGGAGCACCGGGCGCGGCCGGCGCCCGGCACGCGCTCGGCCCTGGTCGAAGCCGAATGGCCGCTCGCGCTGATGTTCCTCAACAACAATCTGCACGCCCTGCACCACGCCGAGCCGGGCCTGGCTTGGTACAAGCTGCCGGCGCGCTACCGCGAGCGGCGCGAGGAACTGCTCGCTGGCAACGGCGGCTACCGCTACAGCGGCTACCTGGAAATCGCCGCCCGCTACCTGTTCAAGCCCAAGGAACACCCGAGGCACCCGCTCGCCGCCGCAGAATAGCGCCCCCCCGCCTTGGCACGACCGGGGCGGTGGTGCTATGACGGCGCCGCCCCCCGATACCACAACATACTCCAAGCGAACCGCCCATGTCGTCAGGCAAGCCCCGCCGCACTTTTGCGATCATCTCCCACCCGGATGCGGGCAAGACCACCTTGACCGAGAAGCTGCTGCTGGCCGGCGGCGCGATTCACCTGGCCGGCGACGTCAAGGCGCGCGGCGACCGGCGCCGGGCGCGCTCGGACTGGATGAAGATCGAACAGGACCGCGGTATCTCGGTGACCAGCTCGGTCATGACCTTCGAGCACCAAGGCTTGGTGTTCAACCTGCTCGACACCCCGGGTCACGAGGACTTTAGCGAGGACACCTACCGCACCCTGACCGCGGTCGATTCGGCGATCATGGTGCTCGACGCGGCCAAGGGCATCGAGAGCCAGACCCGCAAGCTGTTCGAGATCTGCCGGCTGCGCGACATCCCGATCATGACGCTGGTGAACAAGGTCGATCGCGAGGGCCGCGATCCCTTCGAGTTGCTGGACGAGGTCCACGATGTGCTGCAACTCGATATCGCACCCCTGGTCTGGCCGGTCGGCATGGGCTCTATATTCGCCGGCTGCTACGACTTCGAAGGCGACCGCTTCCTGACCTCGTCCAAGGGCACGGGTGGCGCCTTCGACACCGTGGTCGCCTGTAGCGGTCTCGACGACCCGCAACTCGACCAGCGGGTCAACCCGGACACCCTGGCGGCGGCACGGGAGGAAGCGGCCCTGGCGCGGGGCGGTTACGCCGAATTCGACCGCCAGGCCTA
>SMVA01433403.1_pt1 | contig 15287 bp, 13 predicted proteins | sample 2456451 | NCBI WGS metagenome assembly SMVA01 (sample SAMN11095933, study PRJNA526329) | marine sediment metagenome | biome: Marine sediment; feature: Surficial sediment; material: Deep marine sediment; isolation source: Hadal surficial sediment | place: Pacific Ocean | collected 2014-05 | depth...
AGATCCAGGTCGATGCCGCCCTCGAGTACCTGGAGAAGAAGAATCGCGAGCGTCCGCCCGAGCAGCGCTTGACGCTCTTCCATCTCTTCCTGCGATCCATCTCTCAGGTCTTCGTACTGCGCCCCGGTGTCAATCGCTTCGTGAAGGCCGGTCGGCTGTGGCAGCGCGAGGGTGTCTATCTGACGTTCAGCGCCAAGCGGAAGATCGAAGACGGCTCTCCCATGCTCACCATCAAGCGGCAGTTTCACGCCGAGAGCGAGAGCCTGGAGGAGATGGTCGACGGCGTGATGGGCACTCTCCGGCCCCAGCGCGCCGGCAAGAAGACGCAGAGCGACAAGGAGATGAGCCTCCTGCTGAAGCTGCCCAACGTGGTGATCCAGCTGCTGCTGAAGCTGGCCGATTTCCTCGACTACTTCGGGCTCCTGCCGAAGGCCATCACCGATTCCGACCCGCTGTATTCGTCCGGGTTCTTCGCGAATCTGGGGTCGATCGACTATCCGGCCGGCTTCCACCACCTGTGGGAGCGCGGCACCTGTTCGATCTTCGGGGTGATGGGCCGCATCGAGGAAGGGCCCGACGGCAAGCGCTCGATGCAAGTGGCCTACAGCTACGATGAGCGCATCGAAGACGGGCTCTACTCTTATCACTCGCTCGAGGGGGTCCGGGAGCGCATCGAGAACCCCGAGCTGCTGGAGCTCAGTACCGACGAGCTCGCGGGCCGCGCCACCGACGGTCTCGTCCGCTAGTCCGAGGCGCTGGCCCCCAGGGGCCTTGTGGCTCTCGAAGCCGTGCTTATGCTTGCTCGCCAACAGGGGAGCGCGGCCGCGTGACCGACGAGCAGAAGAAGGATGTGTATGCCGTCCTCGGCGTGGCTCGCGACGCCGACGAGAACAGCATCAAGAAGGTGTATCGCCAGCTCGCGCGTCGCTACCACCCGGACGTGAATCCAGGCGACCAGGAGGCGGAGGAGCGCTTCAAAGCGATCTCCACTGCCTATTCGGTCCTCTCGGATGCCGACCGCAGGCGTGACTACGACGAGTTCGGCGAGATTTCCCTCGAAGCGGGCTTCGATGCCGAGAAAGCGCGCCAGGCACGCGAGGCGTTCGGTGCCCGTTTCGGCGGCGGGCCGGGTGACGGTCCGGGCAGCCAACCATTCGGCTTCGACGACGGCTTCGGTCGTCACGCGGGAGAGTCGTTCCACTTCGACAATCTCGAAGGCCTGTTCTCGGATCTCTTCTCTCGACGAGGCTGGCAGGGGGCGCCCGCGCGCCGCGGGCGCGACCTCGAGGCCGAACTCGAGCTCGACTTCATGGACGCCGCCTGCGGCGGCGAACACCGGCTCAGCTTCGCGCGCCCCGGTGCAGGCGGAAGCCTGCGCCAGGAGACCGTCACCGTCCGGATTCCGGCCGGCGTGGCCGACGGGGGGCGGATCCGATTGAGTGGCAAGGGTGCGGAAGGCACCGACGGTGGCGATGCCGGCGATCTCTACGCACGGATCCGGATCAGGCCGCACCCGGTCTTCCGTCGGGATGGCCGCAACCTCTGGTTCGATCTGCCCGTGACGGTGCGCGAAGCCACCCTCGGTGCCAAGGTCGAGGTCCCGACACTCGATGGACGCGTCACCTTGACGATTCCTGCCGGCACCGATTCGGGCACGCGCTTGAGACTACGCGGCAAGGGAGTTCCCGATCCCAGCGGCGGGAGTCCCGGCGACCTGCACGCGGTGATCCAGATCCGGGTCCCGCGCAACGTTCCGACCGAGACCGCCGGGCGTTTCGACGATCTGGCGGAATACGACCCGGCTGACATCCGCAAGGAGCTCTTCTGATGGCGTCGCGAACGCGTGTCGACGAAGTGCTTCGCTTCCTGGGGCTCGAAGAGTCACCGATTCTCGAACAGCTCCGTCGCGAAGGGCTCTTCGAAGAGGAGTGGCTCGAAGGCGATGCCACCGAGGAGCTGCGGGTTGCGGCGAGCCTGATACGCGAGCTGGGCGTCAATCCTGCCGGAGTCGAGGTCGTGCTCCACATGCGTCGACGGATGTTGGCCCTTGAGGACATGATGGAGCGTTCGCTGCGCAAACTGCTGGCCGAACTCGAGCGTTAGCGCTGCCCGTTCCCAACACGGAACGAGCGTTCCTCATCGACGGAAAACTTTTCTCATCGCACCCAGCGTTTACCATTCAAAATCCGAGAGATTTCACCGAGTTGGCGGAGTGTCCGCGCTCGGCATGTTTATTGCCATCCTATTGGCCCCAGAACTCTGGCCGTCCGTCGGGGGATTCATACTGGGGGGAACCACCGACGGATGGTGAACGCCGGCCCCCACACCGAGACAGTGACTGGGAAGTCGGCGTCCGGGGGCTCGACTGGGGGGTCGGGCCCCCGTCGTTGCTCGTTTCGCGAGAAATGTCGGGGGCCATGCAGTCCCGCAAGGCGGGACTGCGGGCCATGCTGAGTTGGCAGTCGGTGGCGTTCGACGCCGGCGACTTGGGCGGTCATTTGTGCGATTCTGTTCGCGTTGATGGAGCCTCGTACGCCTCAGCAGGACTCCGGGAAGTCGCTGCGTTCCGACGATGGTCGGCTCGTGCGTGGACGACGCAGTCGTGCGCGGATTCGCGAGGCGGCGCGCGAGCTGTTTCGCGAGCACGGCTTCGACGGCGCGACCCTGCGGGCGATCGCGGCGCGGGCCGGGATGGGCACGAGTTCGATCTATCGCCACGTCAAGACCAAGGAAGAGCTCCTGATCCTGGAGCTCGCCGACCTTCAGGAGGAAGCCTGGACGCGCTTCCGCCAGCAGGATTCCCGGGATGCCCCCACCGACGAGAGAATCCGGCGTTTCTTCCAGTCCCAGCACGAGCTGCTGGCCCGCGAGCGCGATCTCACCGTGATCGCACTGCGGGCTACGACCCATCTCCAGGCTCGGGTCTGCCAGCGGGTTCTCGCCCTGAACGACCGCACCATCGGGTTGCTGGCGGAGATTCTTCAGGGCGGACGGATGCGGGGTGACCTGCTGCGCGACGTCGACGTGCTCGCCTCCGCGCGCGCGCTCTTTCACATAGTCACCGGTGCGAGGATTTCTTGGGCGAACGGATTGCTCACGGAGGACGGTTGCCGCGACGCCATCGATGCATCCGTGGACCTGTTGTTCAGCGGGATTGGCGCGTCCCGCTGAAATCCGACGCGTTCGACCGCGTGACTCGAAAGACCGGAGGAATCGATGCCGCCCCTTGACATCCTTGCGACCCTGGCGCTGGCGCACCCCGAAAAACCCGCAGTGATCGACGATCGCCCAGACGGCACGGTGATCGAGAGCAATTTCGAGGTCTTCAACCGGGAGGTGAATCGCCTGGCGAACGTGCTGCTGTCGCTTGGCGTGAAACGGGGTGAGAAGGTCGTCTGGTGTGGCATGAACTCGATCGGCGTCGTCCGCATGATGCATGCAACGCGAAAGGCGGGCGCCGGCGCGGTGCCGCTCAACTATCGCCTCACCGCGGAGGAGGCGGCCTATGTCGTCGACAACTGCGACGCCGCCGTGGTGTACGCAGACGCCGATTTCGCCGAGCTCATGTCCGAGCTGCGGCCTCGGTGTTCCAAGGTACGCGAGTGGCTCATTTTCGACGGCCCCGCTCCGCAGGGCATGACGGCAATCGATCCCCTGCTCGCGGACGCTGACGAAGCTGAACCTCGGGTGGCCGGAGAGGGGGAGCCGCCGCCCGTCACCATCACCTACACGTCGGGTACCACCGGAAAGCCCAAAGGCGCTGTGCGGCGCGGCATGGGAGACCCGGACCAGGTGGCGAAGATGGTCGCGCTGATCGGCTACGTCCCCGACGATGTGTATCTCACGACGGGACCCCTGTACCACTCGGGCCCCGGAGGTTTCATGGGGCTGGCTCACGCCATGGGCAACACGGTGGTCGTGCAGCGCAAGTATTCCGCCGAGGATTGGCTCCGCCTCGTCGAAAAGTACCGGGTCACCACTACGTTCTCGGCGCCCACACCAATCCGACTGGTCTGCAAGCTGCCGGCGGAAGTGAAGTCGAGGTACGACACGACCAGCATGAGGCGCATGATCGCCAACGCGGCGCCCTGGTCGTTCGCCCTCAAGGAGGCCTATCTCGCCGATTTCCCCGAGGACTCGCTGTGGGAGGTGTATGGCTCCACCGAACTCGGGGTGAACGCGATCCTGGCGCCGAAAGACCAGCGGACGAAGCGCGGCTCCTGCGGCAAACCGGCGCCCATGGTCGAGCTGCTGCTCTTCGATGAGAACGGGAACGTAATCGAGAAGCCGCACACGCCGGGAGAGCTGTTCGCCCGTAGCCGGACCGTCTTCGACACCTACTACAAGGCCCACGACAAGTACGAGGCGGACCGGCGCGGCGAATTCCACACGGTCGGCGACATGGCCTACTTCGACGAGGACGGTTACTTCTACATCTGCGACCGCAAGAAGGACATGATCATTTCCGGTGGGATGAACATCTACCCCGCAGAGATCGAGGCGGCTCTCGAACACCACAAAGACATCGCCGACGTCGCGGTTTTCGGGATTCCTAACGATGATTGGGGAGAGAGTGTTCACGCGGTGATCGTGTGCTCTGCTGGGGTGGAGCTGACATCAGAGGCCGTAATCGAATTCTCTCGAGAATGTCTGGCTGGCTACAAGGTTCCGCGCTCCGTCGAGTTTCGGGCGGAGATTCCACGAACCGGCTCGGGCAAGATCCTGAAGCGGGTCTTGCGTGAGCCTTGGTGGAAAGACCACGAGAGCCAGGTGCTTTAGAGGCGCGAGCGGGCCGAGTGCATCGACTTCTATCAGTCACCATGATCGGGTGGGTTGCGCTGAGCGTTGCTTGTTCCGAGCAAGAACTGCTCACGCCGGAGTCACCGTCGGCGACTCCCGAAGTGGCCCGCGAGATCCTGGGCGTAAAACGTGAAAGTGCGGTCACCTACGTAGGGGGTGACGCCTGCGGCGGCTGCCACGCCGAGGAGGCCAGACGCTGGGCCGGGTCTCACCACGACCTGGCGATGCAGGAGGCGATCGCCGGCAATGTGCTCGGCGATTTCGACGATACGACCTTCAAGGTCGCTGACCAGCGTTTCACGTTTCATCGCGACGCAAACGGCTATTTCGTTCGGACCGCTGGCGTCGATGGAGGCTTGGAGGATTTCCGGGTCGTCTACACATTCGGAGTCGAGCCCCTGCAGCAATACCTCGTCCAGCAGCCGGGTGGCCGCTTCCACGCCTTGTCGGCCGCATGGGACTCGCGTCCGGCCGAACAGGGCGGTCAGCGCTGGTTTCATTTGCAGCCCGAAGACGGGCTGCGGCCCGACGAAGTCCTTCATTGGACGGGTTTGGCCGGCCGCTGGAACGCCATGTGCGCCGACTGTCACTCGACGAACGTGACGAAGGGGTATCGGCCCGAGAATAGCGTCTATGAAACCACTTGGACCGAGATGGACGTCGCCTGCGAGGCGTGCCACGGACCGGGTTCGCGTCACGTCGACTGGGTGCAGGTGGGCGCCGACCCGGAGGTGCCGAACGCGGGTTGGCAGCACACGCTCGCCGATGCCCGGAGTTGGACGTTCAACGTCCGGAGCCCGATCGCCGAACGCGATCCACCGGAACCCACGTCACACCAGATCGAGGCGTGTGCGCCTTGTCATTCACGTCGCGCGCGAATTGCCGATGGTCGTGGAGACTTTCTCGACGTTTTCCGCCCGGCATTGCTCGACGAGGGCCTCTACCACGCCGACGGCCAGATTCTCGACGAGGTCTACGTCTGGGGTTCCTTCGTCCAAAGTCGGATGTATGCGGCCGGTGTCCTCTGCAGCGATTGCCACGATCCCCACCGTCTCACGATCGATGAACCGGACGCCGTCTGCGCTCAATGTCACAAGAGCGAGTTCTTCGACGCAACTTCCCATCATCATCACAAGCCGACGTCGACGGGATCGAGCTGCGTCGAGTGTCATATGCCCGCGAAGACGTACATGGGCGTGGACGATCGTCGCGACCATGGCTTCCGTGTTCCCAGGCCCGACTTGAGCGATTTGATTGGCGTACCGAACGCGTGTACCGGGTGCCATACGGGTGCGTCGAATGGCTGGGCCAGCAAAGCGATTCTGAGCTGGTCTCGCCGGGTTTCTCATCCCGATCACTGGGCTACGGTGCTTTACGCGGGGCGACGGCAGGTTATCGGTGCGGCAAGCGCCCTGGCAAGGCTGAGCCGCGACGCATCAGCGCCTTTGATCGTGCGGGCGACGGCGTTGTCGCTGCTGGGAAACCAACTGGATCGCAAGAACATGAAGGCCGTACTGGACGGTCTCGAAGACGAATCGGCGCTGGTGCGGATGGCGGCCGTGCGCGCCAGCGAATCGATGAATTCGATCGATCGTACGCGGGCAATCGTTCCCTTGCTGCGAGACCCGGCTCGAGCGGTTCGGATCGACGTGGCCCGTCTGCTCGCCTCTGTGCGCGAGCAGCTTCAGCCGCGCCCTGCTGCTGCGTTCGAGCGAGCGATTGCTGAGTACCAGCGGGCCCAGAACCGCAACGCCGATCGGCCCGAAGCCCACGTGAATCTCGGCATCCTCTATTCGAACCTCGGGCAGATTCCGGCGGCTCGCTCCGAATATGAAGAGGCGATCCGGATCGGCCGCCATTTCCTCCCCGCCTACGTGAATCTGGCCGATGTCCACCGGCTTCGCGGTCACGACGGCGAGGGCGAGCGGATCCTGAATCGGGCTCTGGAGCAGGTGCCGGACAGCCCCGAGGTCTTGCACGTGCTGGGGCTGCTGAAAGTTCGGCAGAAGCGTTTCGACGAAGCCCTTTTACTTCTTGCCCGCGCGGCCGAACTCGTTCCCGGAAACCCGCGGTACTCCTATGTGTACGGCGTCGCACTCCACTCCGCGGGTAAAACCTCCCAGGCCATCGATTTTCTCGAGGCGGCCGCGTTGCTGAATCCGGGAGCGGGAGATCTCTTCCTGGCGATTTCGACGATCCAGCGTGACATGGGCCGGAGACCGAAAGCGCTGGACGCCGCGCGGCGCATGCTGGCGGTCCGTCCGGAAGACCCGGCCGCGGCTGCCCTGGTGCGGGAGTTGGAGAAGCAGCCAGAGCTCTAGCGACCTTCGGGCGGCGGGGACGGCAGGTCCCGGTCTTGCTCGATCTCGCGCTTTTTCTCCGCCAGCCACGCTTCGTATTCAGGCCCGTCCCAGCAGCGGTGGTTGCCGCTGCGCGTGAACTCGGCGTTGCGGTGGTATTGCCAGGCGTTCAGGCGATTGGCCCGATGGTTGTCGCGTTCGGCAATCACTTTGGCCGGAACGCCAGCGATGATCGAGTTTTCCGGATAGATCTTTCCTTCCGGGACGCAAGCGCCGCCCGCCACGATCGATCCTGGACCGATCACAGCGCCGTCCATGATGACGACGTTGATGCCGATCAGACAGGCGTCGCCGATCGTGCAACCGTGCACGGTCGCATGATGTGCGATCGTACAAAAATCGCCGATCGTCGTCGGCTCGTCGTAGCCCACGTGGATCATCACGAAGTCCTGCACGTTGGTCATACGACCAATCCGGATGGCTTGGCACTCGGCCCGGGCCACCGCGTTATGCCAGATGGACGAGCCGTCTCCGATCGAGATCTTTCCGTAGATCTGGGCACTCGGAGAGATGTAGACGCTGTCGTCGATCAGCTGCATCCGAGTGTACTCGGCGGCCCCTCCGCGCACGCTCATCGAGGCCGAGTCGCTTCGAAGACCGCCAGGGTCCGATCTCGCAGATCGCAGTCGGTGAAATAGTCGAGCGCCGTCATCGCCAGGGCCTTGGCCCCGTCGACACCGCAGGCGTCGCCCATCTCGGAGCCGGCCCATTTCTCGAACTCGGCGTTGTGGATCGTCACGTGCGGCGGTGCTGAGGCAAGCATCGGGTGGATCGAGGGAACCCGGTAGCTGATGTTCCCCATGTCGGTGCTCCCCTGAATGCTCGACGGCACGCTCTCCCATGGAAGAAAGTCGCGACCGAGAGCCTCTGCGTTCTCACGGAACGCGTCCGCCAGCGGGCGATTCAGCAGGAGGTCCCGGTAGTCGGCTTCGCCCCAGTGTACTTCAACGTCGCAGCCGGTCGCCTCGGAACCGGCCCGGATGCAGGCTTCGACGCGCTGCTTGAGTGGGGCCAGACTCTCGAAAGTCGACGAGCGCACGTAGAAACGGCCGGCGCTTCGGTCGGGCACGACGTTGGGCGCCGAGCCGCCGTCTGTGATGATGCCGTGGATCCGTTCATCGCGGGTGATGTGCTGGCGTAGCGCGGCGATTCCCTGGTAGGCGAAGACCAGGGCGTCGAGGGCGTTCACGCCGCGCTCGGGCATGGCGGCGGCGTGGGCGGCCTTGCCGCGGTAGACGACGTCGAGCTCAGCCATGGCGATGCACGGCATGCTGATCAGGTTCACGCCCGCCGGGTGCATCATGATCGCGGCGTCGACGCCGTCGAGGGCTCCCTCGCGGGCCATGAGTTCCTTGCCACAGCCGTGTTCTTCGGCGGGCGTACCCAGGAGTCGTACGCGTCCGGGCAGTCGATCTCCCAATGAAGCCAGTGCCAGGCCGGCACCGACGCCCGACGTCGCGATCAGGTTGTGTCCGCACGCATGACCGATCTCGGGGAGCGCGTCGTACTCGGCCAGCAGTGCGACGCAGGGTCCATTCTCGGGGCCGAACTCGGCTTCGAAGGCGGTCTCCAGCCCGTAAGCCCCCGCCTTGACCTCGAGGCCGGCCGCGCGGAGCGCCTTGATCAGCAGCGCTGCGGCGTGGTGCTCCTCGAAGGCCAGCTCGGGACGGGCGTGGATCGCGTGGGACATGTCCAGCAGGTCGCTGCGCATCGCGTCGATCGCCAAGCAGACTTCTTCCTTGAGATCCTTGACGTCCATGGCAGCAGTGTAACCGATCGCTCGGTTGGTTCGCGCGCGTCCCCACCGCCGGTGTAGACTCCCGCGTTCCACTGTTACCTCTGGAGAGACCATGCGAGCCATCGTTGTCGAGGACTGGACCGAACCCAAAGATCTGAAAGTCAGCGAGATCGAGGAGCCGGCGTGCCGGCCCGGATTCCTGAAGATCGACGTGCGGGCTGCCGGTTGCAATTTCTTCGACATCTTGATGGTGAAGGGCCAGTACCAGGTGAAGCCCGCATTCCCGTTTATTCCCGGCGCTGAGGTTGCCGGCACCGTGATCGAGGTCGGGGACGGCGTCGTCCAAGCGGACGGCGGCGTAGTCGAAGGATTCCAGGTGGGCGATCGGGTGCTCGCATCGGCCGGTCTCGGTGGCTTCGCCGACCGCATCAACATACCGGTATCAGTGACCCACAAGCTTCCCGACGACATGTCGTTCGAAGAAGGCGCGGCGCTGCCGATCATCTATCCCACCTCGTATGCGGGCCTCGTCTTCCGGGCCGATCTCCAGGCCGGCGAAGACCTGCTCGTGCACGCGGCGGCCGGCGGCGTTGGCATCGCTGCGGTCCAGATCGGCAAGGCGCTCGGCGCACGAGTGATTGCGACCGCGGGCAGTGCCGAAAAGCTCGAGGTCGCCCGTCAGAATGGCGCCGACGATACGATTGACTACCGAAAGGAGGACTTCGTCGAGCGCGTGATGGCGCTTACCGAGGGCAAGGGCGCCGACGTGATCTACGACTCGGTCGGCGGCGATATCTTCGACAAATCTCTCAAATGCATCGCCTGGAACGGACGTCTGCTGGTGATCGGGTTTGCCGGCGGCGTGATTCCGTCGGTAAAAGCGAACCGGATCCTGCTCAAGAACATCGCCATCACGGGGCTGCACTGGGGCGCCCACGCCTCCAAGGAACCGGCCAAGATCCCGGCGACCTTCAATGCGCTCTTCCGCCTCTACGATGAGGGCAAGATCCGCCCGGTGATCTACAAGAACTACTCGCTCGAAGAAGTTCCCGAGGCCCTCTCGGGCCTCGCAGGCCGTCGCACCTACGGCAAGGTGATCATCGCGCCCTAGAGATCGACCGGCAGCTCCAGGTACCGTTGATAGACGAAGTCCCTGTGCTCGAGCAGGAGCGGTGATGCGGCTTCGAGCATGACAGGGTCGGCCAGCGTGTATTGCGACCGCATCACCGCCGGTATCGCACACATCTCTTCGGCCAGGGGCTCGATCAGGGCCGCGAAGGTGGCCCAGTAGACGTCGACGGCCGTCAGGTCGCCGCCGATGAAATAGTGGCTACCACGGCTGCGTTGCTTCTCGAGGGTCGACGACAGGAGCTTCAGGATCGCTGCTGCTCGCTGCGGGGCTGACGTGGCGGCCTCTTCGGAGTATCCGTAACGGCCTGCCATGCCGGCGACCATCTGGCGTGCGGGGTGGGTCTCGGGCAGCACGTCCGTCGAAATCGCGAAAATTTCGCGAAACATGGCCAGGCGACGCAGCCAGCCGAATCCCTCTTCGCCGCAAATCGCGAAGCACAGGCCGAACATGGCGGCGCGCTCGGACGGTTCCGCTGGTAGCAGCGAGGGCTTTGCCGACAGGCGTTCGGCCAGAAAGATCATTTCGGCCCAGCCGGTCCGCGCCTTCTCGGCATCGTAGACGGCCTGGGGCGCGTTCTTCTCGCCGGTCCAATCGACGAGCGCCGGGTTGTCTTCGCCCGGGGTCTGTCGCACATGTACGTAAGAAACGCCGTTGACGTAGAACAGCCCCTTGGCTCCTTCGGCCCAGGGTCCTGGCAGCGGCGGCAATACCAAACGCAATCCGGATCGTTGGCGCGCTGCTTCGACGGAGAGGTATTCGGCCACGGCGTGAGCGTACTCGATCGGCGTCAGATCGGAGACACGGCCTCTCGACGGTACGAAGCGCCGTGCGTTCAGTCGGCGGCCATCCAGCTGCCGTGGAATCCGAATGGAACACGGTGTGGCATGGAAATCCGGGGCCAGGCTCCGCGTCGAGCGCGCGGGTCGCGAGCTTTGACGGGCGATCAGGCCTGGGCGAGCAGGATTCCGCTGGTGGGGACGCCCGTCCCGGCGGTTACGACGACGTGCTCGACGTCGTCCACCTGGTTTACGGCCGAGCCGCGGATCTGGCGGACGCCCTCGGCGATGCCGTTCATACCGTGGATGTAGGCCTCGCCGAGCTGACCGCCGTGGGTGTTGATGGGGAGCGCCCCGCCCATCTCGATGTTTCCGTTTCGAATGAAGTCCTTGGCTTCTCCGCGACCGCAGAAGCCGAACTCTTCGAGCTGGGCCAATACGAACGGGGTGAAGTGGTCATAGATCACGGCGGTCTGGATGTCCTCGGGGCCCACGCCCGCCATCTCGTAGAGCTGCCGTGCGACGAGACCCATCTCGGGAAGACCGACGATGTCGTCGCGGTAGTAGCCCGTCATCATGTGCTGCTCGTTGCTGGCGCCCTGGGCGGCGCCCGCGATGACGACCGGCTTCTGCTCGAGGTCGCGTGCGCGCTCGACGCTCGTGATCACCACTGCGACGGCGCCGTCGCTCTCCTGGCAGCAGTCGAGCAGGCGCAGCGGCTCGACGATCCAGCGCGAGCTCTGGTGATCCTCGAGAGTAATCGGCTGCTCGTAGAACCAGGCGTTCGGGTTCGTCGCCGCATGCTTGCGGTCAGCCACCGAGACGCGCCCGAAGTCCTCGGTCGTTGCGCCATACTCGTGCATGTAGCGGGTGGCGTTCATGGCGACCCAAGAGGCCGGGGTCAGCAGGCCGAAGGGTGCGTACCAGCCGAAGTGGGCGCTCTCGGTGGTGGGCGTCGGCGGTCGGCCCTGCACGCCGGCACCGAAACGCTGCATGGAGCGCTCGTTCATGGCTCGGTAGCAGACCACGGTCTTCGCCACGCCGGTCGCCACGGCCATGGCCGCCTGGAGAATCGTTCCACAGGCCGCGCCCCCGCCATAGTGGGTGCGCCCGAAGAAGGTCAGGTCACCGCCGCCCAGATAGCGGTTCACCTCGATGGCGGGATTGTTGTCCATCGCAAAGATCGCGTAGCCATCGACCTCTCCGGGTTCGATCCCGGCGTCATCGAGGGCCGCCTTCACGCACTCGACTGCCAAGGAGAGCTCGCTGCGCCCCGAGTCCTTCGAGAATTCGGTCGCACCGACGCCGACGATGGCCGTCCTTCGGGCCAGATCCATGGCGCTCATTGGGTCGCTTGCTGGGGCAGCTTCAGCGTCACGCTTCCCGTCACGTGATCGCCCAGTTCGTTCTTTCCCGTGATGTCCACCTTCACCACCCCTTTGTCCTTCTCGACCACCTTGCCGGTCAAGACCATGCTGTCGTCGGGGTAGTTGGGTGCGCCCAGGCGGATGTCCACACACTGAAGACGCGCTTCGGGACCGGCCCAGTCCGTGACGAAGCGGCCCACGTAGCCGTTGGTCGTCAGGATGTTCATGAAGATGTCCTTTGATCCGCGCTCTTTGGCGAGTTTGCTGTCGTGGTGCACGTCCTGGTAGTCGCGTGATGCGATGGCGCCGGCGACGATGACCGTCCGCGTGATCGGGATCTCCAGGCTCGGCAGCTCGTCTCCGATGGAGACGTCGGCATAGCCGAGCGTCTCCCGGTTCGCGGCTTTCGTCATGTCAGGCTTGCTCCGAATTCGAGGTTGCGAGCAGCGCCCCGAGCTTTGCCAGCTGCTGGTGCGCGCCGCCCAGGCTGAGTCCCAACTGGCGCGACCAGAGCATGTAGCGGTGGATCGGGTAGTCGATATCGGAGCCGATGCCGCCATGCAGGTGCTGGGCCGTGTGAGCGACCCGGTCACCGCCGCGGCACGCCCACCACTTGGCCGAGGCGATCTCTACGTCGCAGTCGAGCCCCTCGGAGAGCCGCCAGATCGCCTGGACCAGCGTGGCGCGCATGGCTTCGATGTCGATGAAGGCGTCGGCCGCCCGCAGCGAGACGCCCTGGAACGTGGCGATCGGTCGACCGAACTGCTTGCGCGCTGCCGTGTACTCTGAAGTGCGCCGCAGGGCGTCTTCGGCCACGCCGACCTGCATGGAGCACAGACCCAGCGTGACGTGATCGACAATCCAGCGGACGATGTCGGCACCGCGTTGCGCATCGCCCAGCACCGATCCGTCATCGACCCGCACGCTTTCGAGGACGACGCGGCGTTGGGACTCGCGGTTCGTGGCGACCTGTCGTTCGAGGGAGACGCCGTCGGCATCGGGCTCGATGCCGCACACGACGACGCCGCCATCTTCGGTGCGGGCCGGTACCAAGATCACGAGCGCATCTTCGGTGGCCGGGACGCAAGTCTTCTCACCCGAGACGATCCAGCCATCGCCGTCGCGATTGCGCCGAGCCGTGGTGCGCGGCTGGGCGGCATCGCGACCTCCCTCTTCTTCGAGCGCCGCCGTCAGGATGCCTTCGCCGTCCGCGACCCTTGGCAGCCACTTTTCCTGCTGCGCTTCCGACCCGAACTCGGCGATCGGGAGACCCCCCATCAGCAGCGTGGCCAGCAAGGGCACACGGGCGACGGTTCGTCCGGCCTCTTCGAGGACCAGACAGGCCTCGGTCAATCCGAAGCCGCCGCCTCCCACGCGTTCGGGAAGGGAGAGGGCGGTGAGGTTCGCCTTCGCGAGTTCGCTCCACAGGACACGGTCGAAGGGCTCGCCCGACTTCTCGAGCTGGCTGAGTCGCTCGTGAGTCATCTGGTCCGAGAAGATCTGTCTCGCGAGTTCCCGGATGGCTTCTTGCTCTTCAGTGACGGAGAAGTCCATGGCTAGTCCCTCACCGGCCGGAAGACCGGGAGTTTGCGTCCATTCTCGAGGTCCATGAATTCGCAGACCACGGACATTCCGACCTCGATGTCATCCTTGTCGATCCCGACCAGGTTCGACACGAAGCGGGTTCCCTCTTCGAGTTCGATCAACCCGATCGGGTTTGGGTACTCGAACGGCGGTATCGGTGGGTGGTGCATCACGACGAAGCTGTAGATTGTGCCACGGCCACTGGCCTCGACGCTGTCCCACTCGAGGGACTGACAGTTCGGGCACATGGGTCCGGGGGGGTGCCGGAGCTTCTGGCAGGAGAGGCAACGCTGGATCAGCAGCTTGCCTTCCTGGACGCCATCCCAGAAGAAACCGCTGTCGTGAGTGATTCCGGGCTTCGGTCGCGGTCGGGCGGCCTTGTCGGCCTTTTTCGGAGCCGCGCGCTTGCCGGTGCCGGGCTTGAACTTCAACAGCCGAAAACGCATCACGGCGACTTCTTCGCCGTTCTGGTCCAGGTAGAGCATCCGCTGGGTGATGAAGTGGCCGTCGCCGAGACCCGTCCTTTTTTCTTCGCTGACGTTCTCGATCTCCATGCTGACGGTCAAGTGATCGCCGGGCTTGAGATAACGTCGGTACTCCTGGGTGCAATTGGTGGCGACGACCGACGTGAAGCCCGCATCATCGAGCAACTGGAAGATCCGCAGCTGGGGACCTGGTGTCGCAACGGCCGGCTTCTCGGGCGGGCGCAGGCCCCTCATGACCCAGGCCTGGAGCATGGTGGGCGGCGCCACGATGCCGCCGTGACTCGACCGGGCCGCAAAGTCCGGGTCCGTATAGATGGGGTTGCGGTCGTCGACGGCGTCGCACCAATGCCGGATCATCGGCTGGTTCACCGGATCGCGCGCCAGCGTGGGCTGGCCCACCTGCTGTCCTTCGAACGCCTTGAGCTGTTCGTAGAGTTCTTCCGGAGTCAAGACGTTCTCTCCCGCATGCTGGATCCGCTTTGCGCCGCTCAGCGGGGCGCGCGCGGCAATCCGAGGCCGAGCATCGAGATGATCTCGCGCTGCACTTCGTTGACACCGCCGCCGTAGGTGTTGATCTGGCAGCCGCGCCAAGTCAATTCGATGCGGCCCTCGAGGGCTGCACCGCTGCTTCCGCGTTGCAGAGCACCCGCGACGCCGAGGACTTCTTGGATCAGGCGACAGATCTCGATCATGGTCTCCGACCCGTAGACTTTGGCCGCCGACGCGTGGGCCGGCTCGAGACGACCCTGTGCGATCTCCCAGGCCATCTTCCAGTTCATCACCTTGAGGGCCTCGAAGCGTGCGCGCGCTTCGCCCAGTGCCATCTGGACCCAGGGCGTTTCGATGACGGGGTGATCCTTCTCGTCTCGGGTCTCTCGCGCCCAATCTGCTACGTCGTTGATCAGCTCACCCGCCAGGCATCCCATCGCCGCGAGTCCGACGCGCTCGTGATTGAGCTGAAGCGTGAGCAACTGCCAGCCGCCGTTCTCCTCGCCGACCCGCATGTCTGCCGGCACGCGAATGTTGTCGTAGTAGGTCATGGTCG
>SMVA01124108.1_pt1 | contig 15283 bp, 15 predicted proteins | sample 2456451 | NCBI WGS metagenome assembly SMVA01 (sample SAMN11095933, study PRJNA526329) | marine sediment metagenome | biome: Marine sediment; feature: Surficial sediment; material: Deep marine sediment; isolation source: Hadal surficial sediment | place: Pacific Ocean | collected 2014-05 | depth...
CGAAGACGAGTACGGTGGGCCCCAACAGGTTTGCCCCGAAGCCTCGAACACTTTCGGCTCCTCCGGCAAAGAATCGCTTCCTGGGATGGATGATCTCGTCCGTCGCGCCGACTGCCCCGAATGTCTGGGACGCCAGCGCATTGATCGAACCGAACCGAATATGGCTCGCCAGCACAGTCGACCTCATCAGTCGCTTGAATACCGCAGCTTCGAACGATGTCCGGATGTAGCGATAGTCGGATCCGGTAATCCTCCCGGCGTGTTCGAACTCAGCCGCCAGGTAGAAGCCACGCGACGGCGAGAACCGACCGTCGGTCCGGTCGAGAGCCCACAGCAGACCAAGCGGAGACAACCAGCGACGCTCTGACAGCACGCTGATGTCCTCCGGGTCGCAGAACCCGAAATTCACGCAAAAGTAAATGTCAGCAGACTGCTCGCCGAATGACGTCAACTCGGGACTGATGAACGCTGTGAGCGCCAGACTCGGTGAAAACCGATGCGTGAAGGCCAGTTCGCCGCCCGTGCTCGTGCGCACGAACAGGTCGGGCACCGTCTCTTCTTCGGCGTAGATCGTGGCGCGTAGCGAATTCTTGCCTCCACGGAACACGGGCTGCTCAAAAGCTACCTCGGCCCGGAAGTTGAGTTCTTGAAACACTTCTTCCGGGCTGACGTCCGTGCACGGAAAGTCGCCCTGGAGCTGATCCGCGAACAGGTTGGAGACACGGGTAGTCAACCGCAGAACACGTCCCTGGCCGAGGAAATTCCGATTGGTAAGCTGGGCCTGGGCCTGCCCGCACTCGTCCGTTTCCATGCCGAATCCGATGGCCAGAGTGCGCTTGGGGGCCGGTGCGACGAGGATGCGCAGATCGATCAGCGTATCCGTATCCGTGCGGCGTTCCGACGTTACGGTTGCAAACTGGATCGCCTCGAGATTGTACAGTCGACGCTGACTTGCGATGATCTGGCCGTCACGAAAAACATCGCCCGATTCAAAGGACAGCAGCGACCGAATGATATCATCACCTACGTCGCCTGAACCTTCGATCCGAACTTCACCGATCCGGACGCGCGGTCCTGTCTCGACACGCAATGTCACTTCTGCTTCCCGGGTTCCCCGCGGCACAAAATAATCGCGCAGAACGGTAGCGTTGACGTATCCCAGCGCCCGGAGTTCCTCCGTAAGCCGACCCTCGCCGATCGCCAGTCTCGATAGATCCAGCGGGGTCCCAGCCCCGATGTTCAGGAGTTCCGCCACTCGCCCGCTGGACAGAATGTTTTCCGTCCCGACGACATCGAACACACGGATGACTGTGGGATCTCCTTCATTGACAAGAAACGTAATCCTGGCTTTCCCGTTCTTGCGTTCCACAACCGTATCCACCGTCGCTTCGCGAAAACCCCGTTGCCGGTAGAACAGCTGCAATCGCAGCATGTCCAGCGGCAACTCGTCCCGCGTAAGGTATTTTCGGCTGTGTGCGAATCCCCAGTCTGTCAGAGGACAAAAAGGCAGAGGGAATACAAAAGCGAACGTTCGGCAGCTGGTAGCTTCCGTGAGAATGGCCCGAGTCAGCTCGCCCTCGGAGAATCTCTCGATCCCGGTAAACGCGATCTCGACGACCTCCGGCTCGGCACGATCTTGTGCGGAAACCGGTGTCACCACCCACGTCATCTGAGCAACCAGCAGCAACACAAAGACTCCCGCCGGACTCGCGCCCGATCCGGCAGCCGAATCCCGCACTCCCATCACGCGGTGGCCGTACCGTTGCTGCGGAGCATTTCAGAGCGCCGCATCATCCAGATTCCGGCTCCGACGAGAGCCAGGCTGATGATCTGCGCCAGCGTAAGAACACCAAAGAATCGATCGTCCTTGGCCCGGAAGAATTCGACCACGAACCTTTCCAGCCCCGCGAGCACGATCCACAGAGAAAACAGCCAGCCGATCGGCTTCCCTCGACCTCGAAGACGCCACAGCACCGCAAAGATCAACACTGACAGGCCAACTTCATAGAGCTGTGTCGGGTGGACGGAGAGTACCGTCGAATCGGCAACAGAATCGGGAATGGACACACCGAAAGACCGGCGCAGATTGCCTGCTGAACTCGGTGGAGAGCCCTTCGGAAACGCGATCCCCACCCAGCTCTCGGTCGGCCGGCCGTAGTCGTCACCCACGAGAAAACAGCCTATACGCCCGATCCCGTATGCGAGGGCGTTACCGGGGGCCAGCGCGTCAGCTATCAGGGGTTTCGATTCTCCGCGGCGGTGGACCTGGTACACCATCACCACGATGGCCCCTAGTAACCCGCCGTACCACACGAGGCCGGCGCGTGATAACAGCATTCCGAACGGATCGCGGGAAGTAAACTCCCAGTTCAAGATCACGTAGTACAGCTTGGCCCCGACGATCCCGCCAATCAGAGCACCTATGAGAAGATCGCCCGCAAACTCGGAATCCTGACCGAGGCGTGCTAACTCCGAACGTAGGATCTGGTAGGCCGTCAGGAACGCCAACGCCATCATCACGCCGAACGATGTGATCGTCAGCGACCCTATGATCGGGAGGTTGACCGTGAACAATTCCGGATACATATGGTCCTCTAGGTTATGTTTGGTGCCAACCCGGGAAACGGATAGGCAGGATCCGCATTCAGATTCAGGTCAGATCTTTCACCGGCCAGCAACCTGTACCGTGCCACGCAGGCTACCATGGCGGCATTGTCGGTAGCCAGCCGAGGCGGAGGTGCCTGGACGTCCGCAAGGCCCGCCAGTTCTTCAGCGAGCCGATCCCGCAACCGACTGTTCCTCGAGACGCCGCCACCGAGAAGCACGCGGCCGCATCCGGTCAGTTTGACCGCACGTTTCGTCTTTGCGACCAGGACATCCACGACCGCCTCCTGGAATTCGGCCGCCAGGTCCGGGCCCGCCCGTTCCACCGCCGCCTGTCCACCCTGTTCATGGAGTTCGCCAGCCAACAGGGCCGCCGCCGTCTTGAGCCCGCTGAATGAAAAGTCCAGGTACGCCGGATCACCTGGATGATCTGTGGATGACAGCATCGGGCGCGGCAGCCTGAAACGACCGGGTCGGCCCCTACGCGCAGCCAGTTCGATCTCTGGCCCGCCAGGAAACCCGAATCCGAACGTCCGCGCCACTTTGTCGAACGCTTCACCCACGGCATCGTCGCGCGTCTCTCCCAACAATTCGTATTCACCCCACTCACGGGCATGCAGCAGCATGGTGTGCCCACCGGACACGAGAAGAGCCACGAACGGGGGTTCGACTTCCGGAGCGGCGACGGAATTCGCGTACAGGTGCGCTTCCATGTGGTGAACGCCTATCAGCGGCCGGTTCAACGCATAGGCGAAACCCTTCGCCCAGTTGAGGCCAACGAGCAGCGCGCCGATCAAGCCAGGCCCGGCAGTGACCCCCACCCCATCGATTTCATCGGGCGATACTCCAGCTTCGGCGAGCGCCTCTGACACCACGTCATCGATCTGTCGGAGATGGGCCCGGGCCGCGATTTCGGGCACGATGCCACCAAACCGTTCGTGGGCGTCCTGCGACAGGATGACGTGGCCCGCAAGGTGCGATCCGATGAGTACGGCCGCCGAAGTCTCATCACATGATGTTTCCACGCCCAGTACAGGACCATCGGCAAAGTCGTCGAATTCCGTCATGGTAGCCGACGCAATGTTACGAACGGCGGTTCGACATCTGCTGCCACCGGTCCCCCACCCTCCAGCACGACGGAGAGCTCACGTTGCTCGGCCCGATCGGGCAGCACCGGGACGTCCAGCATCAACGCGTTGAGGTTGGCCAGTGCCATGGCGACGATGGACGATGCGCCCCGGACGATGACCGTCACAGAATCTGGCTCGGGCGAGACCCGACTGGCAGCAGCACCCTGCACCTGAACCGCGACGCGACGCTGCCGGACGACGAGTGAATCAATGATTACGGTCACAAGCACAGACGGTGGTTCGATTTTCACTCCGTGTACGTTGGTCGGAATTTTCAACCCGACGTCACGGATTACAGTATTGGACAGCGCCTGGAGTTCGACCCGTCGCGTCGCGATACGTGTCAGGTTCCCAATCCAGGACGCCGGACCGCGAACCGTTACACTTTCCGGTTCCACCAGCACCGGGATCAGGACCGTAAAGCCGGCGGCGGGCATCGCCTCAACATCAGGTTGCACGGCAATGCGGGCCGTGACGCGGCGCTCAAATCGGAGGTCAAGCTGTTCCGGGGTAATAAAACTGGCCGTAACGCGGAGATCTCGATTGTACGCGATCTGATCGAGCGGCAGGGGAACCCGCATTTCCGGCCCTTCCACCGAGTCAATCTGCACCGTGATGACCGGCTCTTGATTCAGCAGACCCAGGAGCTCGCGGTTGCGCCCCTGGAACGTCGTGCTGACCTCCGAGGGACCGCTCACGAGGATCCACGAGGAGTCGGCGACTTCGTAGATAACCTGTGTAGACACCGGCTGCGCCTGTCGTTCGTCAGCCGTTACACTGATCCACAGCAGCGCAACGATGACGAGGGCCGACAGCTTGAAGCCCATGTTGTCGAGCAGAGCCTGGCGCCAATTCACAGCAGCTCCGGCTCGCCGTTGCGAGTCCGTTCCCGCCGGGAATCCAGGCCTTCATTCACGCGATCCGGGTCGCCCGCCACGCGAAGTTCCACCGAATCGCCCGCTCTCAAGCTGTAGCCGACGGGCGGGTACTGGCCGACGATGCGACCGGGCGCCTCGGGGGCCTCGGAATCGAACGAAATCGAGCCGAGCTCCAACCGGACCTGGGAAAGAATCTGCAGGGCGTCGTCAATGTGCATCCCCAACATGTCAGGAATCACGACGATCGGCGCCCCTTCGCTCACGACGAGCACTATCGGACTCGGCACTGCCAGATCAGTACCAGCCGCGGGACGGGTCTCGACCGCCCGGCCAGCCGCCATCGAATCCTCGCGTCGCTCAATTTCGACATCGTAACCCAGGCGCTCCAATACAATACCGGCCTGGCGCTCAGATAATCCGGCCACGTCGGGCAGCGTGTGGACTTCCGGACCGCGGCTCAGCGTAACGTCCACGGGCGCACCCGGCCGAGCGAACTGGCCGGCTAGAGGGCTTTGCGCAAGCACGGTGCCTTCCGGTGCCTCTCGGTGCGCCAGGCCACGCCGGACTGTGTATTCGAGGCCGATTCCCTCGATCAGTCTCCGGGCTTCCGCGTCCGGTTCCCCGACGACATCGGGTACCTGCACAATCGATCCGTCGTCCGCGTTGGCCGAAGCGGGCGAGAGCCATAACGTCGCGATCGCATATCCCACGAGCAGACAAGCGACCACGAGACCCGTACCGAGGATTGCGCGCCGCATTCCGAGGCCTTTTCCCGTACCCTGCGTCTCCGTCCGGGGCTCTCCCGATCGGTGCCTGCCCAACCCACGGCGCCTCCTGTAGCTCATCCGCCCCGTCTCTTTCTTAATCGCGATGCAAACGCGCCGTCCGTTTCGTCTTTCCACGGCGCGATAAACATGTCCCTGCCGTCTGCACACCCGTCCGCGTCCCGTTCAAAGTCCGGGTGCCGCGCAAGAAATGTGTCGACCTGCTGCTCGTTCTCTTCTGGCTCGAGCGAACAAGTCGCGTATACAAGCAATCCACCCGGCTCAACGACGCCGGCCGCCGCCTCCAGCATTTCGCGCTGGAGAAGAACCAGCTTCTCGATTCGGCGGGCCGTCAGACGCCAGCGGGCATCAGGCCTCCTGCGCAGCACTCCGGTACCGGAACAGGGCACGTCGAGCAAGACGCTCGGCACGGTTCGAACAGCCGGAAACCGGGCATCCATCGCCAGCATCAACGGCTTGGCTCCAGCCTCAGCCGCCCCACGCCGAACGAGTGCGAGACGCTCGGTCTTCACGTCGGCGGCAATGATCGGCCTGGCCGTCGAAGCGAACCACAGTCCCAGCGTCTTTCCCCCCGGTGCGGCGCATGTATCGAGTACCGGCCCCTCGAGGTTCTTGCTCACATAGTCTACCACGGAGGAAGCCGCGGGATCCTGCACGATCGCGTGCGCCTCCCGAATAGCGTCTCGTGGTGACCCGCGCGTCAACCGCACCATGCGCGGATGCTCCTCAATCCGCTCCAGTCCTACGGAAGCGAACCGCTCCCAGTCCTCCTCAGCAGCTGGCTCATCCAGCAATCGCAGGGTAACGGTGGGCGGACGATTGTCATTCTCTACCAGACGTTGAACCTGGGCAAGCGGCCACCGTTCCAGCCAGCGCCGGATCAGCCATTCCGGATGAGAACCCCACGATACGAGGTATCCGACCGGGTCTCGTTCCAGCGTGGGATACAGTTGTTTGTTCAGTCCCTCGCGCGTAGCCCGCCGCAGCACGGCGTTCAGGAGTCCAAGGGCACCCGATGACACCAATCCGCGAACCGCATCCATCGTCGCGCTGACAGCTGCATGGGCGGGGATTCGGGTTTCCCGAATCTGGAACAATCCCAGACGGAGCGCATCGAGAACCGCCGGGTCCAGGCGCTTCAGCGGTCGGCCCGCGAGCCCCTTCAACTCGACGTCCAGCCTTCCCCGAAGGCGAATGGCACCAAACGCCAACTGTTGCGCCAGCCGGCGATCCGGGGGCGACAGCGACTCGAATCGGATGGCTGCGGAGCGATCGGTATGGGCTCCGTCAGATACGTCGCGCAATACACCGAACGCCGCGGCGCGGGACGCGACGCCGGGTCCGACCATCAGTCGCAGCGTATGATGATCACGCGAGCATTCCCGCACCGGGGCTGGATGAGACTGCCCACTCGCGCCGCGGCATGCGCCCGGCGAGCCAGGCCTCGCGGCCTGCTTCCACGGCCAGCCGCATCGCGCGGGCCATCCGAATCGGCTCGTCGGCCGCCGCCAATGCCGTGTTCATGAGGATACCGTCCACTCCCTGCTCCATGGTCAAGCAGGCGTCAGAGGCGGTGCCAACACCGGCATCCACGATGACCGGAACGTGCACCCGGCTCTTGAGCATCCGGATGTTTACCGGATTGAGCATCCCCAACCCGCTTCCGATCGGCGACGCTAGCGGCATGACGGCGGCAGCGCCTGCGTCTTCCAGCTTGAGGCCTGTAATCAGATCGTCGTTCGTGTAAGGGAGCACGACAAATCCCTCGGAAACAAGGATCCGGGTCGCTTCCAGCAGGGCTTCCACATCCGGCAGCAACGTCTCCTCATCGCCGATCACCTCGAGCTTTATCCAGTCGGACAGCCCGGCAGCACGCCCCAGTCGCGCGTAGCGCACGGCCTCTTCGACCGAGTAGCAACCCGCGGTGTTGGGGAGCAGAAAGAATTCCTCTGGACTGAGATGCGCGAGCAGGCTTTCCTCATTCGTCGCGTCGAGGTCTACGCGACGCACGGCGACTGTAACCATTTCGGCGCCTGACGCACGAATGGCGGCCACGGTTTCGTCGTGACTCGCGTACTTCCCCGTGCCGACGATCAGACGAGAAGTAAATGTCTTATCGGCAATCTCGAGTACATCCGCTCGACCGTGTGCGTCCATCAGCCGCCACCGACGAAGTGCACGATTTCAATTCGGTCGCCGGCCTGCAGAACCATCTCCGATCGCTCCGTGTGTCGCACGATCTCCCGGTTCAATTCGACCACTACGAGCTGACTGTCCAACTCAAGCTCGGTAAGCAGGACCGCGACGGACTGGCCGGATTCTACCTCGCGAAACTTGCCGTTCACCTCTATCTGCATGGGACCCCTCCTGGTATTCCAGGGAAAATCGTTTCAGTGCATCAGTCGCGCACACAACATCTCAGCCGCCATTGCGGGATCTGGTTCGTCCCACACGGCGCGGATCACTGCCACACCGTGTGCGCCCGCCGCTCTAACAGCACCAAGCCGCTCCAGGTTCAAACCACCGATCGCGATGATCGGCAATCCCGCATCAGCGATCCGCTTGATCAGCACGGGACCTCCCGGAGTCACATCCGGATGTGTCGCCGTGGCGAACACCGTGCCCACCACCAGAAAGTCGGCCCCTTCCTTTCGCCGGATATCCGCCGTCGGTAAGTCGTGGACCGAAGCGCCTATGGCGAGAGAGTCCCCCACCAGATACCTGACTGCCTCGATCGACAGCGAGTCGCGACCGAGCTGAACCGCATCCGCTCCTGCCACGAGAGCCACATCGACGCGACCATTGATGACAAGCCATCCTCCTGTTTCCACCGCGCCTTCTTCGAGCCGCTCTGCCAATACGAGTGCCCGCCGAACCGGCGTGTCTGGCAGTCTCAGGTGAATCGCCAGCTCACTGCCACAACGATCCTGCATGTCACCGCATTGATCCAGGAACTCCGCGTGCCCGGCCACCGCATCTGTGGCTATGACGTGCAGACGCGGCAGGTTCAAATGAATCGATCTCCGGCCGACACTCCACGTCCCGAAATCCACGCCGTGGCCTCCATCCGCGATCGGCCCTCCGGTCGCACTTCGGCCACCTCGAGAATCCCCCGGCCCGTAGCCACGGCCAGTCCGCGTCGGGGATCCGCCCGTATCACGGTCCCCGGCTTGGCCTCGGTGGTTTCGTCCAGAGGTACCGGTCCGAACAATTGTACCTGCGAACCGTCAAGCATGGTCCACGCGGCCGGCCATGGGTCACAACCGCGAATCCAGCGCCCCAGTTGCTCTGCGTCGAGGCCCCAGTCCAATCGCGCCGTGTCTCGAGACAGTTTGGGCGCGTACGTCGCCTTTTCATGATCCTGTTCCGTCTCGGACAGAGCAGATGCCTCCATCTGGGCGAGCGCTTCGACCAGCGCCGTAGCTCCGACTTCCGCCAGCCGTTCAGCAAGTTCTCCGGCCGTTATCTCATCGCGAAAGCGGGTCTCGACTCGGTAGAGGATGGGACCTGCATCAAGCTCGAGGACCATCCGCATGATGGTGATACCGGTGTTCTCCCGGCCCCGGATGATCGCCCAGTTAACGGGACCGGCGCCCCGCAGCCCCGGAAGCAGCGAGGCATGCACGTTGATCGTCCCCCGCTCCGGCAGGTTGATGACTTCCTCGGAGAGTATCCGACCATAGGCCACTACGACCGATATCTCAGCCCCCAGATCGCGAAGCGTGGCAACAAACTCCGGGGCGTTCGGATCGTCCGGCTGCAGGACCGGAATCCCCTCGTCGTTCGCTTCCTGCTTGACCGGGCCTGCACGTACTGTGCGTCCACGGCCGGCGGGACGATCGGGCTGAGTCACGACAGCGATGACGAGATGGCCCTCCTCCTGCAACGCCCGGAGGGAGGGAACGGCGAATTCGGGCGTACCCCAGAACAGGACCTTCACCCGGAGCCTTCTTCCCGGGTTCGCTTGGCCCACTTGGTGAGGAGCATTCGCCTCTTCAACGGGCTGATCCGGTCGAAAAACAGGATTCCGTCGAGATGATCGGACTCGTGCTGAAAACACCGGCTGAGCAGCCCGTCTGCTTCCAGACGAACCAATCGGCCTTCTCGGTCCAGACCTTCGGCCACCACGCTCACTGACCGCTCCACGATCTCGGTAAGATCGGGGATGCTCAGACATCCTTCTGATTCCCGCACAGTGCCTTCGGACTCTACGATCCGCGGATTCACGAGAACACCTGGAGGATGCCCTTCTTCACTCAAATCGTATACGAAAACACGTTGAGACACGCCGATCTGCGGAGCCGCCAGGCCAATGCCTTCCGCATCGTACATCGTGTCCATCAGGTCATCGATCAGCCGCCGGATTTCGTCGTCGATGTCTACGACTGCCGTGCAAGGCTCGCGAAGAACCGGGTCGCCCAGCAGACGAATCTGCCGGATCGCCACGCTCAGTCTCCTCCGGACAGCCGGCGGCCGATCTTGGCCCGATCAATTTCTAATCTTGTATCGCCAGCCGTCTTGATCGTGATCCGGTCCTCGGTGAGATGGATGACGTTTCCAATGACTCCACCCACTGTCACGATCTCATCCCCCTTCGTGAGGCTCTTGACCATCTGATCATGTGCCTTCTGTTGCTTTTTCTGTGGACGGATGAGCAGGAAGTAGAAGATCGCAAACAGCCCGCCGAACAGCATTACAGTACTGAGCGGATTCGTACCGACAGGGCCGCTCTGGACCAACAGCGCGGACATCACCATATGTCGCCTCAATGGGTCTCGGGTTCAAGTTCTGAGTCGGGCTCCCGGCCACAGGCGGCCTCGGGCGTCCGAAGTTTCTAAACTAAGGCCCGGCGCGGTATCTCTCCAGCCAGTCCGCCACCCAGCAATCGAATGAACCGGCGAGTATTTCTTCGCGGGCTCGGGCCGCAAGATTCAGCAGGAAGGCGACGTTATGCACCGACAGCAGACGGTGCCCGAGCAACTCTCCGCATTTGAACAGGTGGCGCAGGTAGGCTCGTGAGTAGTTTCGGCAACACTCGCACCGACAGTCCGGGTCCAGCGGTTGAAAGTCGGTACGGAATGCCGCTTTCCGCACATTCACCTGCCCGTAGGAGGTGAACGCCGTGCCATTTCGACCATTTCGCGTCGGAGCGACACAGTCGAACATGTCGGCCCCACGCCTGATGGATTCCACCAGGTCATCCGGGTATCCAACGCCCATCAAGTAGCGGGGGCCATCCGACCTCAGAACGGGATCCAGCACTTCAAGCATCTCGTAGGTAACCTGCTTCGGTTCACCGACCGAGAGGCCCCCGATCGCTATGCCCGGCCAGTCTGCCATCTCCTGTGTCCGCCGCGCCGATTCGACTCGCAGGTCCGCGAAGGAGGCGCCCTGTACGATCGGAAACAGGAGTCCCGCTCTTGTATCGGGTTGGAGGATGATTTCCTCCCACCGGGTTCGACTTCGGTCCAACCAGCGCAATGTCCGGTCTACCGCGTCGTTTGCTGTCTTGCGGTCAGAGTCGCCCGGCGGACACACGTCGAGCGCCATCATGATGTCAGACCCGATGACCGCCTGAATCTCAATGGCTTTCTCTGGCGTCAGCAGGTGGCTCGATCCGTCAATGTGGCTGCGGAACGTGGCGCCCTGCTCTTCAATCCGGTTGAGGTTTGAAAGCGAAAACACCTGGAACCCACCGGAATCCGTCAGGATCGGACCGTCCCAGTGCATGAACGGACCAAGTCCACCGGCGGCGTCGATCACCTCCGTGCCGGGTCTCAAATACAAATGGTAGGTGTTGCCAAGGATGATCGTCGCTCCGGCCGCCTGCAGGTCCTCCGGTGTCAGGAATTTCACCGTGCCGACTGTCCCCACCGGCATGAAGCACGGCGTCATGACGTCACCATGCCGCAAACTCAACGTGCCGGCACGGGCGGAGCCGCACCGGGCTTCCAGCCTGAATTCTCCGGAGGTGGCCCCACGGCTCATGGAATCACCATCGCATCACCATACGAATAAAAACGATATCCCTTGCGCACTGCATGCTCGTAGGCAGCGAGAATGCGTTCGCGCCCGGCAAGCGCCGAGACGAGCATCAAGAGGCTGGATCGGGGCAGATGGAAGTTGGTTACAAGGGCGTCCACCGCCCGGAATTCGTAAGGCGGCCGGATGAACAGATCCGTCCATCCTTCGTTGGCCAGGAACCGGCCGTCGTCGCCCAACGCCGACTCCAGAGTCCGTACCGACGTCGTTCCGACTGCCCAGATCCGACCGCCCGCATCCCGCACTTCGTTCAGCGTCCGCGCCGCCTCGGATGCGACGCGATACCACTCGCCATGCAGCTCATGGTCCTCGGGACGCGCCGCGCTGACCGGCCGGAACGTCCCGACCCCGACGTGAAGGGTGATCCGCACGAGATGAACACCCGCACCCTCAAGCCGGTCCAGTAGCTCCGGCGTAAAATGCAGCCCGGCTGTCGGTGCGGCCACGCTGCCCCGGTGCACCGCATACACGGTCTGATACCGCTCCCGGTCCGACTCGTCATCATCGCGGGCGATGTAGGGAGGGAGCGGCACGTGGCCGTACTTCTCTATGAGCCCCCACGTGTCGCCGTCTCCTTCGAGCCGGACAATCCGCCCGCCTCCCGGTGCCGAATCCTCAATCACGGCCCGGAAATCTGCGGCGAACTCGACGACTCTGCCGGGCTTGAGTTTTCCGCCGGGCCGCACCAGGGCTTCGAAAACCGCGCCTGACGAATCGAGGTCGGTCCGAGGGCGAACCAGCAGCACTTCCGCGGCAGCTCCTGTCGGCTTGCGCCCGACGAGCCGGGCCGGAAAAACGCGTGTCTGGTTAAGGACGAGAGCGTCGCCGGATGTCAGGTAGTCGACCAGGTCAGGAAACTTCCGATCGATGAATGCTCCGTTGGGATCTACGACGAGCAGCCGGCTGCCGTCGCGCACCGGGGCCGGCCGGGAAGCGATGAGTCCCGCCGGCAGGTCGTAATCGTAGTCCGAAGTCCACTCTCCCACATCTGTCCCGGGGAGGCTCGGCGCGTCACTCACCCTCACCGAACAGGGTCGGCTGAGGTCGGTCTCCAGGCGGAGCGTAGCCAAAGTGTTTGTAGGCCCGGGTCGTCGCGACGCGACCGCGTGCCGTACGGTGCAGGTAACCGTTTTGAATCAGGAAGGGCTCATAGACCTCTTCGAGCGTGGAGACATCTTCGCCCACAGCGACGGCCAGCGACGTCAAACCGACCGGCCCGCCCTCGAAATTCTCGATGAGCGCCTTCAGAATCCGGGCATCCATCTCGTCGAGCCCGTATTCGTCGACGTTCAGCATCTTGAGCGCGGCACGCGCAACATCGCGCTCGACCTTTCCCGCGGCCTTTACCTCGGCATAGTCGCGCACCCGGCGCAGCAGACGGTTCGCAATCCGCGGAGTTCCGCGGGAACGTCGGGCAATCTCACCAATCCCGGACGCGGTGACAGGAACTCCGAGAATGCCCGCCGACCGCTCAACGATTTGCTCCAGATCCTCTGACGGGTAATACCCCAGCCGCTCGACGACCCCGAAACGGGACCGCATCGGGGCTGTCAGAAGCCCGAATCGTGTGGTGGCACCAATCAGCGTAAAGCGCTCGATTTGCATCGACACGGTCTGCGCTCGCGCCCCCTCTGAGAGTCGGATTTCAATCCGATACTCTTCCATTGCCGGATACAGGTACTCTTCGATGACCGGACGGAGTCGATGGATCTCATCGATGAACAGAATGTCGCGGGCCTCCAGATTCGTCAGTAGAGCTGCGAGGTCACCGGGCTTCTCGAGCACCGGGCCCGAGGTCATCTTGATGTTCACGCCCAGTTCCCGGGCCATCAGATAGGCGAGCGTGGTCTTGCCGAGGCCGGGAGGGCCAAAAAATAAGGTGTGGTCCAGCGCCTCATGACGCTGGAGTGCGGCCCGGATATATATGTCCAGAGATTCCTTGACCTTCGGCTGGCCGACGAACTCCGCCAGATTCGCGGGCCGGAGCGTTCGGTCAAGCGAAGTCTCCCCCGCCAGTATCTCTGGAGTAGTCACTTCAATGCGGTCGGACATCTAGAAGCCTGTTGAAGCCATGACGTAAGTTACAGGTGGCGCAGCGCCACGCGTACCAACTCTTCGGTGCCGGAGGTCTCCCCGGCAAGATCCTGACGAGCCGCGGCAAGCGCGTCCTGGCTCTCAGCAGACGAGTAGCCGAGTGCACGCAAGGCCGCGAGAGCTCCCGAACCATCGTCCGCCCATGGTTCGGTATGCTCAACGGAGCCCAGGTCGTCCAGTCGGTCGGCGAGTTCCAGGGAGATCCGTTCCGCCTTCTTCCGCCCGATTCCGCTGACCAATTGAAGCGCCGCATGATCCCGACTACGAATTGCCGAGACGATCCTGGCTGCCGGGAGCGTACCCAGCATGGCAAGTGCGAGACGCGGACCGACTCCCGAGGCACCCTGCAGACGAAGGAACAGCTCGCGATCGGAGCCCGTGGCAAAACCGAACAGCTCCAGGGAGTCTTCCCTGGCTACCAGAGCTGTATGCAGTTCTACCTCGTCACCCGGGTTGCCGAGCGCGCCAAATATGGTCGAGGGGACATGCAGCTCGTACGTCACTCCGGACGTGGTCGTCAACTCGACCCGATCCGTGCGGACGGAAGCCAACGTGCCACGGATTCGGCTGATCAAGACGATCCCCTCACGGCGGCGATCGGACCTGTACCGGTCAGCAGGTGACACAGCGCCGCCGCACAACCGTCTGCGGCGTCCGAAGGAGACGGGGCTGCTGCCAGACCGAGGAGCTTCTGCACCATGTAGCCCACCTGTTCCTTGCGTGCTCGGCCCGTACCGACGATCGACTTCTTGATCTCGGCCGGGGCATACTCAATTACCGGGAGTCCCCGCACTGCCCCGGCCAGCAAAGCAACTCCCCGGGCATGGGACAGGATCACCGCCGTCCGTGCGTTCTCTCGGTAAAACACACCCTCAATCGCAAGGCAATCGGGCTCATGCAGGTCAATGACGGAGAGCACTCCTTCGTGAATCTGGAGCAGACGCTCGGCAAACGTCCCGGCGGCACGCGGACGCACCACGCCACACTCGAGGAGCCGGAACGTCCCATGGTCACCCTCCACCACACCGTATCCGGTCGCCGATGATCCCGGATCGATTCCGAGGACCCGCACTAGAAGTCTGCTGAAGAACTGGGATGAGCCGCCTCCAGCACTGCGTCATCCACCTCAAAATTGGCGTACAACTTCATCACGTCGTCATGATCCTCAAGATCAGCGACCAGGCGGAGCAACCTCTCCGCTTCCCGGCCTTCTACGGGAATCGTCGTCGTGGGAAACATGGCCAGCTCTGCCTGCTCGATGTCGATCCCGGCTTCGCCCAACCCCTCTTGAACCTTATGGAAGTCCGCGACTGCGGTGTAAACCACATGCATGCCGTCTTCCGTGCTGAAGTCTTCCGCTCCCGCAGCAAGCGCGCAGTCGAGGACCGCTTCTGCATCGAACCGCTCGGCGTCAACGAATAGCACACCTCTGCGGTCAAACATCCAGGCGACCGAACCACTGGTGCCGAGATTGCCGCCGGCTTTCTCGATCATGTGACGCACTTCTGCCACGGTCCGGTTTGTGTTGTCCGTCACACACTCGAGATACAGCGCCGCACCGCCGGGTCCGAAGCCTTCATAGGCGACGTCCTCGAACGACACACCCGGCAGCGCACCCGTCCCCCGCTGGACGGCACGCTCGATATTCGCGGAAGGCATGTTCTCGGCCTTCGCTGCGGCGATCGCCGTTCGCAGACGGGGGTTGAACGTGGGATCACCGCCACCTTCCCGGGCGGAGACGGCTATCTCG
>SMVA01239230.1_pt1 | contig 15282 bp, 9 predicted proteins | sample 2456451 | NCBI WGS metagenome assembly SMVA01 (sample SAMN11095933, study PRJNA526329) | marine sediment metagenome | biome: Marine sediment; feature: Surficial sediment; material: Deep marine sediment; isolation source: Hadal surficial sediment | place: Pacific Ocean | collected 2014-05 | depth 0-1...
CACATTGCTGTTGCTGAGGCTCGTCGGATCTCCTGGAATGTGTGTTAGGTTGACAAAAGTCTTCGTGTCTTCCTGATATAAGCTAATTCCGCCGCCAAAAGTTCCGAGTATCAACTGTCCCTCCGAAGTCCGAAGAATTGACGAAACTCCGTTAGCTCCAATCGAGCTTCTCTCCAGTGGATTGTGTTTATACTCCGCAATGGTGTTACTCGAGAGGTCAATCCGATTTAGTCCACGATCATATGTACCCACCCATAATGTTTCGTTCTCGGCGAGTAGCGACATGACGTCTGGGCTTGAAATTCTGGGAAAGGTAGATTCGTTAATCCATTCGAAAACTTGCTCCCCCAAGCGAAGTCTGTTTAGGCCATCGTCAGTCGCAACCCATAGACTTCCGTCGGAACTTTCACTAAATGCATTTACGGAGTTGCTGGAAAGTTGGCCATTCAGAACATTTATTTTTCTAAACAGAGCCTCAGAGCCGGAGGCCAGACCGGTGAATGTGCCAATCCAAAAAGTTCCTTCTCGTGACTGATAGACACTGACGATTCGATCTGATGGAAGTTCTGTATTTGCCTGCGTAAACCTACGAAACTTACCACTTTGGGGCAAGTACAAACTCAACCCTTCGGAGGTGCCAATCCAAATCCGCGCCTGATCATCTTCATATACAGTGTAGGCATCATCCGAACTAAGAGAAGAAATGTCTTCTGAGTCGTGTCGAAAAAAGGTGATGGTGTTCGAAATTGGCTTGTACAGACCTACACCCCCGTCTTGCGAAAGAATCCATAACTGATCATCTCTATCTGCGATCACTTGATGAATGGCGTCAGGAACTTTTGCGTTTCCAGGTGATCCTTTTGTATTGTGCGCAATAACCCTATGCGTTTCTGGATTAATTTCGATTAGGCCATTCTGAAGTGTGGCGGCCCATATGGTTCCGTTGGAAGTTTGCGCAAAACTTAGGACCACTCCTAGGAGGGCCTGATCGAAAGCCTCTTGGGAAAAGTGCCTAAAGGTGCCATCTTTGGGATTGAAAGTGCTAAAACTGTTCTCATATCCAAGCCAGATTAACCCAGAGGCGTCAGAAAATATGGTATAGATATTATTAGAAAGAGGGGTGTTCCGGTCACTCGCGCTGAAGTAGAAAGAGGAGAAGTCGTTTGAAATCGGATTATATTTATTTAGTCCCCCGCCTAACGTAGAAACCCAAAGATCGCCCTCGCTGTCTTCGGCAATTCCAGTTATATAATCAGAGCTTATGGACTGGGAGTCGGTTGCCGAGAATCGGTAGTTTTCAACTACGTGGCCATTATATCTGTTGAGGCCTTCCTGAGTGACAAACCAGAGAATTCCTCTCGAATCCTGAAAGGTTTCATTAACTGTCTGTTGCGTTAGATCTTTTGAAACTACCGAAAGTTTGAGGTCAATACTAACTGATAGATGGGTGTTCGCACTGCCAGCGAATGGTGCAAAACCGACAAGTACTAGACTTAAATATGTTAGGGAAGCAAAAAACCACCGCTTCATAAGTCTGATTCAACGTAGTTTTTGTAAAAAATTAGTGTAGTCGATATGCAGGTACTTAGCTAGATAAGGAAATTATAGTAAGACCCATATCCAGTGCATGACCCAAAAGAAAGGGGGCATTTCACCTGCGCAGTGAGGGGAAGGCATCCCTTACCACACAAGCCCCCTGAAGAACTTTCTGTGTAGGCTAGACCGTGAGGTTCTAGTTCTCTATCGGTGTCCCCAGCGATAACCCGCCTGGTCAGAGTCGTTGCGGTGTCCCCAGCGATAACCGGCTTGGTCAGAGTCGTTGCGGTGTCCCCAGCGATAACCGGCTTGGTCAGAGTCGCTGCGATGTCCCCAGCGATAACCCGCCTGATCAGAGTCGCTACGATGTCCCCAGCGGTAACCAACCTGGTCAGCGTTGCTGCGATGGCCCCATCTGTACCCAGACTGAGTTGCAAGACTCATCGTATTCCAACCGTAAGAAGATGTACCAGCGTAACTTGTAGCATCTGAGTTGGAGGGAGTGCTCGTGCTATCCCATTTGTAGCTTCCGCGCACGGCAACCGATTCGGACCACTGTCCTTGGGGTTCACTTTGAACGTGTTTCCTGCCCCACTTATATCCGGCATCGCTTGAACCGCGATATGAGGAAGTGCCAGCGAGTGCATGACTTACTCGGTGGACCTGGCTGCTTGCATTGCCGTTAGTTGCGGCAGTTTCCTGCCCGCTGCTTTCGGCTACTGCCAAAGAAGATGAAAGCATCGCGATCGCGATACTACCCGCACATGCTATTGAGTTTAAAGTTTTCATTGTTTTACGCCCGCCTTCATTTTTCAAATGTGATTTTCAATCTTTGTCACCAAACTGTGACTTTCTTCCCTGTCATAAATCCCTGTTCGGGATATGGAGCACATCTTCTTTACTGGATGCTTGACTTATTTATACGGCGACAAATGATGCAAAAGAAGGTGGCTCATACCCCTTATGGGTTAGCCTGGCGGCGGGGTTATGCGTATAAGGTCAAGGGGATTCTTTGGAAGTCCCTATAAGTCGTTGTTATTTAATGGAAAACCTGAAAAATTCGGTTTGATTGTGACTGGGTTGACCCAAACGGGTCAGTGGTGAGCTAGGGGAGGGGCTTTGCTGCGAGCGCTTCCATTCGGGACTTCTCTTCCCGATATGCAGACTCCCAGTCGATGACGGTGGCAGGGGCTGAGTTGGGGTCAATCGGCTCTGGGTTTGCTCTCTCAATATGGTCTTTAACACCCCATTTGCGGGAACTGCTGAGGCCTTTTTCCGAGGGTTTGCCGGAGTATATTTCCTCAAGCCCAGGCAAACTGGTGCTGCCGTCTTCCAATATAATTGCCGGCCCCTGGTAGTGGTCAAGACCCGCTATGTCTTTCTCTATATCTAAATCGGCGTTGCCACACCCGCGCTGTCCCAGCGTCACGGCCCGACTGACGTTGGCATAACCATTGCCCTGCTGGAACGGACTGTAGGCGAGCGAGCCGTCTCTGTTGATGGCGAGTTCCGCACTGCTTGTGAGCTTACATTTTATGTCATCCGGACTCAGGTCGGGCTCCAGTTGAAGCAGCAGGGCCACCATGCCTGAGATCAGGGCGCTGGCCTGTGAAGTCCCTGTCATTACAAACTCGCCAGTGGTCAAAAAATAGTTTGGGTGCTCCAGGGTCAAGGCAGAGCCGGGGCGCATTATCCCGGTCATATGTCCGCCGGGTGCAACGATATCCGGTTTTATGTCGGCATTTGGTGTGGGGCCGCGAGAGGAAAAATCCGGAATATAGTCATCGTCCCGGGTGTCGAGAGTCCATGAGTCCGTCACGGCGCCAACGGTAATCACGTAGGGTAGGTTGCCCGGTGATCCAATAGTCATTGGCTCCGGCCCCTCGTTGCCCGCGGCTGCCACCACCACGATGCCGCTCGCCCAGGCTTTCATGACCGCCTGATTGATGGGGTCCAGCCAATAGTCCCACCGGGGCCTGGCGGAGAACGACAAATTGAGCACTTTAATATCAAGTGCTTTGCGATTATCCACCACAAATTGAAGTGCCCGCACGATATCCAAAAGGTCGCCTTGGCCTTCCACGTTAAACGCTTTCACGGCAACTAAATTCACATCCGGCGCAACGCCCTTGAAGGAACCCGTGGGTTTGCCGTTTTGGGTGACCTCGCCGCTGTGGGCAATGACACTGGTCATATGGGTTCCGTGACCGGTTTCGTCAAATACCTCCGTTCCCACAACATCTGTGATAGCGTCGTACCGGGCCAGTATTCGCGACCTCCCACGGGTATCAAGCGCGAGAACATCGGTCTCCCACAGGCCCGAGTCGACGATGGCAACGGTAATGCCTCTGCCTGTTATGCCATTTCGATGGAGGGCGTCGGCACCAATGACGGTCGGGAAATAGCTGTCCTCGTGATTGTTCGGGTAGCCTGGAATTAGTTCTGTGGAGCAGTCGTGATCAAAGGTCGCGGTAATTTTGAAGTCGCGCTGGCTGAGGGCCTCGTCTTCCCAGGTATTTCTCGCGGTGCTAAAGGTCGCGTTCAGGCTGGCGGTGTCACCCGCGTGCAAAATACTATGCTCTGCCAGTTGCACAGAAATATTGCCCTGCTGGCCCGATTGAAGGGCCACGCTCTGTATCGGTATGTTGCCCAGCGAGAGCGAGCGTATATCGCCCAGCCGCGCAGGCCAGCTGATCTGTAGGCTTTGCAGGTGCGACGCCTCATCGCCGGTGTTAAAGAGTGCCCAACTAAACCTGGATTCGCCCAGTTCCAAATCCAGAGCACCGCCTATATCGCAGTTTTCCGCCTCTTCCTCTGGCGATTCTTTCGGCGCACCGGTCGTGGATAAGTCATCCAGGTAGCGGGTGACCAGTGGCGATTTCAGTATCGTGTCGAGTTGCGGACGCGTCACCACAGCGCCCACGGCATTAATAATATGCAGGCTGTGGGTGACTGTGCCGCCATTGATCTCCACAAGATGCTGCAGGTCAGCAGCCGATTCGCCCTGTAGCATTATCCTCAGAGGATCGGGGCTTAGCTCCAGCGCACAGGTCGTTTTTGCCAAGCCAATAAATGTGAGGGCAGCTAGAAGGTCTATGAATGTGAGGCGTTTCATTGGCGGAGAGCGATGTTAGTCTTCCGCTACTTCGTCCAGGAGCTCTGTGAAGCTCTGGGCCAGCATCGTGGGCACATCTTCGGGGTAAATGGGTATGGAAAAATAGTATCCCTGCAACAAGCCACACTGCTTTTTCACCAGGTAGCGAAGTTGCTCTTTCGTCTCAACACCCTCGGCAATCACTCTCAGGTTCAGGGTATTTGCGAGCGCTAAAATGGCGTCAATAATTGCCGCGCCGTCGACGGTATCGAGGTCAGCGACGAAGCTCTGATCAATCTTCAGGGTGTCAATGGGAAAACGTTTCAAATAGCTCAGGGATGAGTAGCCGGTGCCGAAATCGTCAATAGCAAGATCCAGTCCTATCGCCTTGAGTTCGCGCAGTTTGGCGATGTTGGTTTCCGCATCGGTCATAATCGCACTTTCGGTGAACTCCAACTCCAGGCGATTGGCCTCTAGGCCCGATTTCTCAAGAAAATTTGCGATGTACTGCGGCAGATCGGTTTGATTAAACTGCAGGGGAGAAATGTTCACGCAGATCCGAAATTTCTCGAGATCCAGGGAATCCCAATAGGTGGTGTGCTTGGCCACTTCGGCTAGTACCCATTCCCCCAGCTCGATTATCTGCCCGGTGCTCTCGGCAATCGGGATAAATTCATTTGGAGAAATCATACCGCGTTGGGGATGCTTCCATCTCACCAATGCTTCCATGCTGACTACTTTGCCGGTGACAGTATCAACCTGTGGTTGGTATCGCAGTTCAAGTTCATCGTGCTGCAACGCGTGGCGCAACTCCTCCTCCAGCTTGAGTTGCTCGACCGCAGTGGCATTCATTTTTTCATCATAGAATCGAAAGCAGGCGCGGCCAGCGGCTTTTGCTTCATACATGGCGGTATCGGCATTGCGAACCAGGGTATCGGGGTCAGTGCCATCTTGTGGGAACAGGGCTATGCCTATACTGGGAGTTACCACGGGGTTGTGCGATTGCAGAGGGATAGGCTGGGAGAGCGAATTCAGAATTCGTTTTGCCACACCCTCGACGTGGGCAATATCCGGAACGTCCGATAGAACCACCGTAAATTCATCGCCGCCCAGGCGGGCGATTTCGGGAATGCCGGAGGGTTCATCTGCGTCCTCAGCGCTATTGTCCGTGAGGTAGTTGATGGCGTCGTCTTCACGCAATTCGAGGGTCAGGCGTTTGGCAATTTCCACCAGGAGTCGGTCGCCGCGGCCGTGGCCGATAGAATCATTGATACGCTTGAAATGATCGAGGTCGATAAACATCAGTGCAGCGTTAGAGTTCCGGCGCTGGCTGCGTTTGAGAATCCGGTTGAGCTGCTCATTAAAGCTGCGCCGATTGGGTAGGCTGGTCAGGGGGTCATAGTAGGCGAGGTAGCGCAAGCGGTCTTCCTGCCGTTTAAGTGCATTAAAGGCGTTGCTAGCCCGCAACATGTACTGCACGTCTCGCCCCAACAGAGACCAATTGACGGGCTTGGTTTTGTACTGGGTGGCACCGGCTTCGAACCCCAGGTCGATCGATTGACGGTCATCGGAACCGGTCACGATCATGATGGGAATCGACTCCCCCTGGGGCATTTGTCGAATTCGCTTGCATACTTCAAGGCCGCTCATGCCCGGCATTTCTACGTCGAGGAATACCAGGTCTGGCCGCTCGCGCACGAAAACGTCGAGAGTTTCGGGGCCGTTGGCTGCTTCGACAACCACCATGCCCTCGGCTTCCAGGCATTGTCGGGTAAGCAGCCGCACGTTCAGGTCATCGTCGCTGACGAGGATTTTTGGCTTGTGAGGAGTCTCGTTAGTGGTCGGCATGCAGGTCCAAACTGGGTTTATTATAGTGGTTGTAGGCTATCATCACTGGGGCGTCACGCCTAGTAGGAATAAGCGGAACCGGGAGTTAGATGATATCGAACCCGAAGTTTATACTTTGGCGCTCAAATGCCGGCGCACCTTGAATCTTTGTTCTTCGATGAAGCGTGGCAGCTGCTGTAATGGTATGGCGGCGCTGTAGTAAAAACCTTGCACTTGGTGGCACTTTTGGTTCCGAAGAAACTCAACCTGTTCAAAGGTTTCAGCACCCTCGGCCACCACCAACATGTCCAGACGGTTCGCCATCTCAATGATCATGGTGCAGACTGCTTCCTGCGCCTTATTATTGGGAACATCTCGTACGAAGCAAGTGTCGATTTTGAGTGCCGATATGGGTAGCTCGGTAAGATGCTTGAGCTGAGAAAATCCGGTTCCGAAATCATCCAGTGAAAAAGAGATGCCGAGCAGTCGCAGCTGATCCATGCGCGTTTTTATTGTCTCGGGATTTTTCAAAATGGTGGTTTCGGTAAGCTCAAACTCCAACTTGGTCGCGTTGGCTCCACTGCGCCGAATGATGTCTTGGACGATCTCAACGAACCGATCATCCAGAATTTGCGAAAAAGAAATATTCACAGCGACATCGACCGTACCCAGGCCCTGATCTTCCAGCCACACCAGAGCGCTGGCGGCGTGCTGAATCACTTGATAGCCGATGGTTTTCATTAGTCCCATATCTTCGCATTCGGCCAGAAACTCGCCGGGGCATAACAAGCCACGCTCCGGATGATTCCAACGAAGTAGCGCTTCCAGTCCAACCAATTGGCCCGTAGTGAGATCGACCCGGGGCTGATAGTGCAGTTCAAACTGATTCTTGCGGATGGCGGTGCGCAACTCACCAGCCAATGAATTTGAAGCGGACCCCCCGAACGCGAGTTGTTCGCTGTAGCTGACATATTTGTTGCCGGGTACCGATTTCGCCTGTTGCATGGCACTTTTTGCACTTTCCACTACATCGGAATTTTCGTGATGTTCATCGGGGTAAATGGCACTGCCTATACTGGCGTGAACCGAGACTTGGTGATCGCTGATAATCATTGGTCCAGAGATGCTAAAAAGCATTTTCTCGGCGATGGATTGCACATCGCTTGCCGATCCCACATCCTCGAGCACAATGGCGAACTCGTCGCCGCTCACGCGCGCAATACTGTCGGTGCTGCGCATTTTGTTCAGCAGCCGCTGGGCAACCGTCTCTATCAGCAGGTCGCCACCAGCGTCCCCGTAGTTGTCATTGATATTGGCGAACTGGTCGATGTTGATGCACAGCAGCGCTGTTTTAAAGCCATAGCGCCGGGATCTGTCCATTGCGCGTTCTAAATGCGCGCGAAATCCCACGCGATTCAATGCCCCGGTTAACGGATCGTGATTGGAAAGCTTTTGGATGGTTTCCCGTGCTGATTTAAGCTGAATGCTGTAATCGAGAATGCGATGTGCCAGTGCATCTTGTAGTTGGCCGCGTACCAGGTAGTCCTGGGCGCCATATTCGCGTAGCTGGGAAATGAGGCATTCGTCGGCGTCATCCAATAATACGATGACAGGTATTGCCGCGTTGTGGCGCTGTGCCAGGCGCAGCAGGTACTCGGTTTGCGGCCCGTGGGCCATGATGACGGCATCAATTTCGGGGTTAAGCAGCGCTTCCAGTGGCCTGTCCAGTGATTCTTCAAAGAGCAGCTGAAAACGCTGGGGTATCGCACGCTCTAAACAAGAAGACAGTATCAACTGATCCGTCTTGTTCTCGGAAATAAGCAAAATAGTGCTTTGGTCCACCTTGATCCCTACATGTCCACTCAGTCGATGATCCCGTCGCTGCGGCGGCCCTATCCGCGTGCAGCACCGATACTTTCATTGTTATTCTTTATATAACAGGAAGTTATACTGAATATCTCAATGAATTTCTAGTTATTCTTGACAAAAAAATACCATGTGGGCTTGGCCGGGCAAACCATTGCGCGATGTTATCGATGGATTACACTGTTTCGAGCAAATTGGGGACCAACACATTATGAACAAAGATCTGACTTTTGAAGTATCAAAGGGCATCGCTCTGATAACCCTGAATCGACCGGAAGCCTATAACACCCTGTCTCGAGAGATCATCGACGGCCTGGGTGCGGCCTACCGACGTTGTGATGATGACGATGCCGTGAGAGTGGTGGTGCTCACAGGAGCAGGCGCGGCGTTCTGCGCCGGTGCTGATATGAGTGGCGGTGGAAGTACCTTTGACCGTGATGCCCAGGCGGTTGAGGTCGATTCTTGCCCGCTCAGTATGCAGGCTTGGCAAGTGCGGAAACCGGTTATCGCTGCCTGCAATGGCCATGCAATAGGCGCTGGCCTGGGGCTGGCGATGCAGGCCGACATGCGAGTGTTCGCCAACGAGGGTAAATACGGGTTTTTGCAATCGCGCCGCGGTGTCGTGGCAGATTTTGCCATGGAGTTTATATTGCCACGGTTGCTCGGCATGGAGCGCGCTTTTGAGCTGCTAGTGCGTGCCCCGCGACTCTCTGGAGAGGAGGCCGTTGCCTGGGGATTGGCTGGCCGCGGTGTCGCCGGGGATCAGGTATTGGACACCGCTTTGGAGATTGCCCGCGATATAGCCGCAAATTGTGCGCCGCTACCGGTCGGTTTACACAAACACTTACTCTGGCGCTCACTGGATATGAGTATGTCGGAACTGGCGACACAGGAAAGTCGGGCTCTCAATCACTCAATGACGATGCCGGACGCCGTGGAGGGTGGCGCGGCCTATTTCGAGCGCCGTCCGCCCAACTGGACTGGACGTATAAGCCAGGATTGGCCGGGGTGGCTTACTTGAGCGGCTAGTGCGTAGACTCGCTAGATCAATTCGCAAGAGAATTCCGTTGCTGGCAAACTATGGTAGAATCTCGGATTGATTGGTTCCTGCCCCGCTTGAAATTTATTCTGATTATATGAGTTTAGCCACCGAAAAACTGGACGTCATCCGCCAGCAAGTACAGTACCATTTGGATAGGGCGGAGAACGAACAGTTGAGCCCCGCCCAGCAACGCCAATTGAGTGACGATATCAAGAACCGGCTGCAGCAGGAAAATGCTGTGCTGGTCGCGCATTATTATACTTCTCCTTTGATCCAGGCCCTGGCTGAAGAGACCGGGGGCTGTGTATCTGATTCCCTGGAAATGGCCAGATTTGGCCACGACCACCCCGCTGAGACCCTGGTAGTGGCGGGTGTTAAATTCATGGGCGAGACCGCGAAAATCCTCACACCTGAAAAACGGGTACTAATGCCCACGCTGGAGGCGACGTGCTCATTGGATCTGGGTTGTCCCATCGAGGATTTTTCCGCGTTTTGTGACCAACATGCGGACCGTAAAGTTGTTGTCTACGCCAACACCTCTGCCGCAGTCAAAGCCCGGGCCGATTGGGTGGTCACGTCCAGTATTGCGCTGGATGTCGTGGAGCATCTGGCAGATCAGGGTGAAAAAATACTCTGGGCGCCGGATCGGCACCTGGGGGATTACGTTCGGAGAGAGACGGGCGCCGATATTCTCATGTGGGATGGCGCCTGTATTGTTCACGAGGAATTCAAAGCCAGAGGTCTTGCAGATTTAAAGCGTGTCTACCCCGATGCCGCTGTGTTGGTACATCCCGAATCTCCGGCGTCGGTGATAGAACTGGCCGATCGCGTGGGGTCCACGACCCAGATTATTAACGCTGCGCGGGAGATGGCTAATAAACAGTTTATCGTCGCAACAGACCAGGGCATTTTCTACAAGCTGCAGCAAGTCGCTCCGGATAAGGAATTTATCATCGCCCCCACGGCGGGACAGGGGGCCACTTGTCACAGCTGCGCCAATTGTCCCTGGATGGCCATGAATGAACTTGAATCGTTGGCGAACGTTTTCGATCGGGATGACAACGAAATTTTCGTCGATAGCACCGTGGCGGAACAAGCTATGGTGCCGTTGCACCGCATGCTCGATTTTGCCACCGAGCTGAAATTATCCGTCAAAGGTAAGGCCTGATCAGAGGCTCCCTAGAGCTCCATTTTTTCGCGCATCACCGCGATGTCCTGCAAGCGGTGATTGATCTTGGCGGTGGTCAGGTGGTCTCTGTTTGACAATTCCAATGCGTATAGCAATTGCTTGTCGGCCTGGTCGAGTATGCCATTGAGGATAAAATACTCAGCCCGCGCCCGGTGCAAGCCCACGATGTTTCCCGATAAACCCTGAACCTCCGCCAATAAGTACCACAAGTTGGGATCCTTGGGATTGATCTTGCTCTGCGCCACCAACACCTCCTCGGCGATGTGGGCCTGTTGGTTTTTCATGAGGGCGGCTGCGTAGGCCATGGTCAGGGCGTGGTTCTTCGGCGATAATTGCAATTGGGCAGCAAGTTTATTGACGGCGATCTGCGGTCGGTTACGTGCTATATCGATGTCCGCGTCGGCCAATATATATTCCAGCCGATCCGGGTCCCCGGACCAGATTGAGTCCAGCTCCAAACTCGCCTCGTCCGCCCTGCCTGCGTTGGTGAGGGCGAGCACCAACCCATAGCGGGTCGCTTCCCGGGAACGGGGCTTACCCTTTAACTCGCCGCGAAATTTCTGCACGGCTTCCTCAGGTGTATCTGCAAGTTGATTGACCACCCGAGCGCGCATGAGCTGATAATCGAGATTCACCTCCTTCATTTGCTTGGGGTATTGCCTGGCGCGGTTGCGAGTATCGGCAATTCGGTTCTCGGACAAGGGGTGGGATCGCAGAAACTCGGGGATTCGGTTTCCCCCGGAGTAACGAGAGGCCTGTAACATTCGTTCGAACATAGCCGGGGCGGCATGCGGGTCCATCCCCGCATCCACCATGGTTTGCATGCCCACCCGGTCTGCTTCCGCTTCATTGCTGCGGCTGTATCTCAATGCGGAATCGCGCGCGGCGGCCTGCGCGGCGGACAGTACCGCCATACCCTCGCTGCCCCCGGTGGTGGCTAATAGAACGAATCCGGCGAGCATGGCTGCCAGGTTGAGTGTTTGTTGGTTTTTCTGGTATTCCACCCGGCGTGAGAAATGGCGCTGGCTGAGGTGGCCGATTTCATGGGCGAGAACAGTGGCGAGCTCGTCTTCGGTTTGAGCATACAACAGCAGGCCGTTGTGGATACCGATAACCCCGCCGGGAACAGCGAAGGCATTTATCGTGGGGTTGTCCACAATCACCACCTCGATACGGCGGTCCTGTAACTGGCTGTGACTCACCAGGCGATATATAAGGTTTTCCAGATAGTCCTGCAAAAGTGGATCGTCGATGGTGGGAACCTGGCTGCGAAACATGCGCAGCCAGGTACGTCCCAACTGGTGCTCGAAGTCGGCGGAAAAAAGGCTGGTGCTGGATTCCCCGAGATTGGGGATTTTGAGCTCGTTCGCGGCTGCCGCACTGGCAGTAAACAGCATGCACGTTACAAGCATGCTGAGGGCGTAGTGTCGCGCCTGAGTTGCTAACGTCGCTAAAACCATCACTGAAAGGGGGCACACCATATTGTTACAACGAGTTAAAGAATTTCAATTGCGGTTATTGTACTCCAAGCACACGACATCGGAACTAGTTGCATGCTCTATCACAGAGAGTTCAATTTATCGGGAAAGTTCACCAGTTTTGGCGGCGAGTCGCTATACTCTCCGACTCGTTGTGCCTTCACGGGGATTCACAGAGTCAATGAACAGCGCTGATATTATCGAGCTGGATGTCATTGGGCAACGGTGCCCGATGCCTTTACTGAAAGCGAAGCGGGCACTGAATGCCATGACAAAGGGGCAGCGTTTGAAAGTTTTGGCCACCGATCGCGGCTCCGTGCGAGACTTTCAAGTGTTCGCCCAGCAATCTGGCAATGTCCTACTGTCCTGCGAAGAGAAAGACGGCGTGTATATTCATCTGTTGGAGAAAGGCTGAGGTGAGCCCGCTCGTATCACCCGCCCTCAGAGAATGCTATCTTTACAGCCAGATCCCGATCTAAATAAATACTATCGAGTAGGATAAGCATGCTGGACATCTTCAAAAAATGGTACGAACGCTATTTGTTTGAGGAGGAGGCGGTGCTGCTCTTGGTGCTGCTGACTCTCTCGGTAGTTTTACTGATGACCATTGGCGATGTTCTCGTGCCGGTTCTAGTGTCCATTATTCTCGCCTATCTCATGCAGGGAATGGCGACCCAACTCCAGAGCCATGGTTTGCCCCAGTGGTTCGGCTTTGGCTTTTCCTTTGTTGTATTTATTGGTGCGTTTTTTGGATTTACCCTGGGCTTGCTTCCCCTGGCGTGGCGTCAACTGGTGAGCCTGGCCGGCGAGACGCCCCGTTTGTTGGAACGGGGGCGGGAGTTAATGGGCGTTTTGCCCGAGCAGTACCCGGAATTTGTCAGCCAGCAGCAAATAAATGAAATTGTGGGGCTGTTTCAGTCCGAGATGGCGGGCCTGGGCCAATCCCTTTTGAGCTATTCGTTCAGTTCGATTCCCAGCGTCCTGGCCGTGATGGTGTACATGATCTTGATTCCCATCCTGGTTTTTTTCTTTCTTAAAGACAGGCAGAAAATTCTCGACTGGCTGGGTGGTTTTCTGCCCCAGGAGCGCCCTTTCCTGCGCCAGATCTGGGGTGAAATGAACACCCAGGTCGCCAATTACGCGCGTGGCAAGGTTATCGAGATGGTCGTCGTGGGCAGCGTTAGCTATTTTTGCTTCGCCTGGATGGGGCTTAATTACGCGGCTCTGCTGGGCTTGTTGGTAGGCTTATCCGTCATTGTTCCCTACATCGGCGCCGCCCTGGTGACGCTTCCTGTTGTTATGGTGGCGTTTTTGCAGTGGGGCCTCAGCAGTGAATTTTATTACCTGGTTGCTGTCTATTTTGTCATCCAGGCTCTGGATGGCAATGTGCTGGTGCCCCTGTTATTTTCCGAAGCGGTAAATTTGCATCCCGTGGCTATCATCATGGCCGTGCTATTTTTTGGCGGTATCTGGGGTGTATGGGGCGTGTTCTTTGCCATTCCCCTGGCCACTCTGATCAAGGCGATCATTAATGCCTGGCCCAGGCCTGAGGTTCAAACTCAGCCCGGCCCAGACGCATCAACTTAATGGAGTAATTAATGTCTGTGTTCTTTGCGAAGCGGGGCATACGGTCCCTGCTGGGGCTGGCGGTCGCTATCATTATGGTGGCTTGCGCCACCATCCCCGCCACCGGATTGAAACCAGTTCAAAGTCCCAATGATGAAAACCAGTATCGATATCTGGTGCTGGAAAACGAGCTGCAGGTCCTGCTGATTTCTGATCCCGAGACCCGCAAGGCGGCCGCGGCCCTTGATGTGATGGTGGGCAGTGGCGATAACCCCCCCGGTCGCGGTGGTCTGGCGCATTTTCTGGAGCACATGCTGTTTTTGGGTACCGATAAATATCCCGATGCCGCCGAGTACGAACAATACACCACAGAGCATGGGGGTCGGCGCAATGCCTATACCAGCTTTGAGCACACCAATTATTTCTTTGATATCAACGAGGCGTTCCTGCCCGAAGCGCTGGACCGTTTTGCCCAATTTTTTATCGCCCCCAAATTTGATGCCCAATATGTCGAACGCGAGAAAAATGCCGTTCAAGCCGAATATCAGATGGGGCTGAAGAGCGATAGTCGCCGTGGGCTGGACGTGCTGCAGGAAGTGATGAATCCAGCTCATCCCTACAGTCAGTTTTCCGTCGGCAGCCTTGACAGCCTTGCCGATCGCCCGGGTTCTACCGTACGCAGCGAATTGCTGGCTTTCTATGAAAAACACTATTCCGCCAACGCGATGCGGTTGGTGGTGTTGGGTTCACAATCTCTGGATGAACTGGAGGCGTTGGTGGTGCCCATTTTCAGCCCTGTTCCCAACCATTCTTTTGAGCGCGCCGAAATAGAGGCGCCATTTTTTACCACAGACAGCCTGCCCCTGTTTGTACAGGTAAAGCCACAGGCTACCCTGCGCCAGCTTGGCGTAACCTTCCCCATCGCCGACTACCGGGCCAATTACCACGTTAAGCCCGTGTCCTATCTGGGGAATTTGGTTGGTCATGAAGGTGAGGGCAGTTTGCTGTCACAATTGAAAGCCGAGGGTCTGGCCGAGAGTTTGTCTGCGGGTTCGGGCATAGCCTGGCGCGGTGGTGCCCTGTTCAGTGTCAATATTTCCCTCACGGCAAAAGGTGCCGCTAACTACCAGCGCGTGCTCCAATTATTGTTTGCCTATATGGATATGTTGCGCCAAGAGGGGCCAAAAGAGCGCCTCTATGACGAGCAGTCACAGCTAGCCGCGCTGAGTTTCAGGTTCAAATCCGATGGCGAGCCGATGAATTATGTCAGTGCCCTGGCCACAGGTATGCACTATTACGAGGCGAACGATATATTGCGTGGGCCCTATTTGATGAGCGAGTATGACGCGACCATGTTGCGCGACTTGCTGGGAAATATAGTCGCTGACAACGCGATGGTTACCCTGGACGATGAAAATGTAGAAACCGATCGAGTGTCGGTGCACTATCAGGCACCCTATTCACGGGAGACCGCCCGCGGCGCGCAACTCGCGAGCTGGCTCGATCGCAGCGCCGCCACATCCTTTGAACTGCCCTCCGCCAATGAATTTATCGCGCAGGATGTAGCACTTACGACTCTCTCTGCCGATAACTCGCCCCATCCTACCGTGGTGCTTGAGAGTGATCGCCAGAAGATATGGTTTATGCAGGATGAAAAATTCCGGGTACCCAAGGGCGCCTCGTA
>SMVA01399291.1_pt1 | contig 15278 bp, 11 predicted proteins | sample 2456451 | NCBI WGS metagenome assembly SMVA01 (sample SAMN11095933, study PRJNA526329) | marine sediment metagenome | biome: Marine sediment; feature: Surficial sediment; material: Deep marine sediment; isolation source: Hadal surficial sediment | place: Pacific Ocean | collected 2014-05 | depth...
CGCTGATGGTGTAGGTTTTGCTCATTCAAACGGCCTTGTTTGATTTCGGCAAGAGTATACCTTACGTTGACGTAAACGTAAACTATGAATCAGTCATTCCCCGTCATTCGGGAGCGGCGCAGCCGTGTCCGGAACCCAGCAGTCGTGGTAGAAGTACCTGGTATTCCTATATTTGTTATACGCAGACCGGATCCCGGATGTTGCTGCACAAATCCGGGATGACGGGAGTGGGTCGGAAATGACAGAAAAAAGAGAAATCAAAAAATGTTGAAAATCCACACCATTCACAGCAGATATGAAGGATAATTACGCGGTTGCAAAAGACGACAGTCAAAAATTTAATGCGGTATTAAAACCAGCTGAATTAGGTCCTAAAACATGGAGTCAAGAATCGAGTCGGGCGGCTTATCAGTGGCCGCAGAACTATACACGCTGGTCAACGAAGAGATCATTCCGGGCACGGGTATTGAGTCAGAACATTTCTGGGAAGGGCTGGCGCAAATCAATCGGGAACTGGGTCCCAAAAACAATGCTTTACTGGAAAGACGGCAGGACCTGCAACTGCAACTCGATGAATGGTATCAGCGTCATCCAGGCGTACCGAACCTATCGGTCTACAAGCAATTTCTGCATGAGATCGGCTACCTGGTTCCAGAAGGTGAAGATTTCGCAATTACTACCGCCAATGTCGACCCGGAAATTGCAACCATCGCCGGCCCGCAATTGGTGGTGCCGGTCAGCAATGCACGTTTTGCCCTCAATGCGGCCAACGCCCGTTGGGGAAGCTTATACGATGCCTTCTACGGCACCGACATGATTTCGGAGGAAGGCGGTTGCGAAAAAGGTACAAGTTTCAACCCCGTGCGTGGTGCGAAAGTCATCGCCAGGGCTGCTGGATTTCTTGATGAAGTGTTTCCACTGGCTCACGGATCCCACCGGAATGTCACGGCATATACCGTGATTGATTCCGTAAACCCTGCCCTGCTGCAAATAACCCTGGGCGACGACAACACCACAAATTTGGCACAAACCAGCCAGTTCACCGGCTACGAGCAGAGCGCTGAAAAGCAGGTCGTGTTACTCATAAGCAATGGTCTGCACGTCGAATTGCAGATTGACTCCACCGACCCGGTTGGCAAACTTTCAGCTTCCGGATTGAAGGATGTGTTCCTGGAATCGGCAATCACCACAATCCAGGACTTTGAAGACTCGGTTGCCGCAGTGGATGCCGACGACAAAGTTACTGTGTATCGAAACTGGCTGGGATTGATCAAAGGTGATTTGTCCGCCTCCTTCAACAAAGGAGGTAAAACTCTGACCCGCCGGCTCAACCCGGACAGAAGTTACACAAGCCCCACCGGCAAACCCTTCTCTTTAGCCGGCAGAAGCCTGTTGCTGGTGCGTAATGTGGGTCACCTCATGACAAGCCGTGCTGTGCTGGATGAGCAGGGCCAGGAAATCCCCGAGGGCTTCCTCGACGCCATGGTCACATCACTCTGCGCTGTCCATGACATTAAGGGCAACTCGCAGCTGCGAAACAGCCGCAGCGGCAGTGTCTACATCGTCAAACCGAAGATGCATGGCCCGGATGAAGTCGCTTTTACCAGTGAACTGTTCGGGCGTGTCGAGGACTGTCTCGGCCTGAAACGAAATACCCTGAAAGTCGGCATCATGGACGAAGAACGTCGCACCACCGTCAATCTGAAGGAATGCATCCGTGCCGCCAGCGAACGGGTGGCCTTCATCAACACGGGTTTCCTGGACCGTACCGGTGATGAAATTCACACCAGCATGGAAGCCGGAGCCATGCTGCCCAAGGCAGCCATAAAACAACAGCCCTGGATCCTGGCCTACGAGGACTGGAACGTGGACATCGGCCTGCAATGCGGCCTGCACGGCAAGGCACAGATCGGCAAAGGCATGTGGGCCATGCCCGATGAAATGAAGGCAATGGTTGACACCAAACTGGCCCACCTGCAAGCCGGCGCCAACTGCGCCTGGGTGCCCTCACCTACTGCCGCTACACTGCACGCCATGCATTATCTCGGCTACAGCGTCACAGACCGGCAGGCGGAGTTGCTGTCACGCACCAGAGCCAGCCTGGACGATATCCTGACACCGCCGTTATTGGGCGAGGTGGAACTGAGTAACGAAGAAATCCAGGCGGAGCTGGACAACAATACACAGGGCATACTCGGTTACGTCGTGCGCTGGATTGACCAGGGCGTGGGTTGTTCCAAGGTCCCTGACATCAAGCACATCGGCTTGATGGAAGATCGCGCCACCTTGCGCATTTCAAGCCAGCATATTGCCAATTGGCTGCGCCACGGCATCTGCTCGCAGGACCAGGTGGAAGAAACCCTGAAACGCATGGCGATGATAGTGGACGCTCAAAATGCCGGTGACCCGGTGTATCGCAACATGGCGCCGGATTTTGAAAACAGCATCGCTTTCCAGGCGGCCAGCGACCTGATTTTCCTCGGTCGGCAGCAACCCAGCGGATACACTGAGCCCATACTTCACCGGCGCAGAATTGAGGCCAAGGCTCGATACGAAATCCTGAGGTGATTTTACTGCGAAACAGGTAGACTACGCCCCAGAAAATTCCGAAATTTAAAGCAAACATAATGACAAGGAAAACACAATGAAGAAACCGGTTGCCGCTGTTTCCAAAGAGCATCTAGAACATCTTATCCTTGAGTCCCAAAGACGCGCGCCACTTGATGTGGCGCAGATATTACTGGACGAAAGTGATGAAACCGTAGGTGCAGTCCTGAAACAGTTGCATCCGGCACCTGCGTACAGGATTCTACTGCGATTTCCAAAGGAACGACGTCATAACATCGTCCCGCTTGCCGGCGAACATGTAGGCGATCCATGGAAAGAAGCGCAGCGCTACCCTGCTGACAGCGTTGGGCGGTTGATGGAACCTGCGATTGCCAAAGTCCACCCGGATGACACCGTTGCAATCGCAACCGAGAAACTCAGGGAGTGGGTTCATGAAGCGCTCATTACCTATGCTTACGTGGTTGATGATTCTGATCAGCTTTTGGGCATCCTGGTCATGCGTGATCTTCTGCTCGCCAAACAGGACGAACCACTGGCCAACGTTATGCTCCCGGATCCTTTTTCCCTGCTGCCTGACTTGACGGTAGGGGACGCCATGAAAGAAGTGGTGTACCGCCACTACCCCGTCTACCCGGTATGTGATACCAATGGCAAATTGTTGGGAACCGTTCAGGGTTACATGCTGTTCGAACACCAGCACTTTGAAATCAGCGCACAAGCAGGCCGCATGGTCGGTGTGCAAAAAGAAGAGCATGCCACGACCAGTTGGCAGCGTTCGTTTCGCATGCGCCATCCCTGGCTGCAAATCAACCTGATCACTGCCTTTATTGCCGCCTTCGTGGTTGGTCTTTTCGAAGACACCATCGCACAGGTTGTTGTGCTGGCGGTCTTCCTGCCGGTTCTGGCCGGACAGTCAGGCAATACCGGTTGCCAAGCGCTGGCGGTGACTATTCGCGGGCTCACTCTGAACGAATTTAAACCGGGTGTGTTCAAACAGGCGCTTATTAAGGAAACATTGCTGGGGGTTCTGAACGGTGCAGTGGTTGGCGTGGTAGCTGCGGGTGCGATGATCGCATATGCGATTTTATCGGGTGCGGATCAACCGCTAATGCTGGGCTTTGTCGTCTTTCTTGCCATGACGGGCGCTTGCACAGCCAGTGGAATAACCGGTGTGATGGTGCCCGTTACGCTACAACGGTTTGGGATTGATCCGGCAACAGCTTCCAGCATTTTTGTCACCACAGCCACCGATGTGGTGAGCATGGGCCTGTTTCTGTGGCTCGCCAATATCCTGGTTATCTAGTGTCCTGTATTCAGTCGAGTGGCTGACTGACTTCAGTCGATTGCGGCAGGTCTTTAACATGCACATCGCTTTGCGGGAAGGGAATCTCAATGTTTTCTGCGCGGAAACACTTGATGACTTCCAGGATAAGCTGGTGAATTACAATGCCTCTATCCTGCGGCCGTTTGATCCAGCACAACAGTTCAAGCTTGATTGAATGGTCTTCGAAACTCCGTAAGCGGACCCGCGGAGCCGGAACATCGACAACCCGTTCATTTTCCTTGGCAATGCCTTTGAGCGTCTCGATTACCTTGTCAACATCACTGCTGTAAGCGATACCAATCGGAACACGAATCCGGTGGCGGACCCAGGGGCCACCGCTTTCGTTAATGATTTTTGCGTTGCCGATGACCGAGTTAGGAATGGAAACCTCCACGTCATCCCGGCTCAACAATCGGGTTGAGCGAATTCCCAGGTTGGTGACCATGCCCCGTTCCCCAGTGTCCAGGACAATATAATCTCCCAGTTTGTAAGGTGCATCGGCGACGATGGATACGCCTGCAATCAGGTTGGCCAGTGTATCCTTGGCGGCAAAACCCACAGCAATACCAATGATACCGGCCGAGGCAATCCAAGCCGTTGCGTTAATGCCCCACACCAGGAAAAACAGGTAAATGAACATGCTCAACAGGAACAGTTTTATGCCCATCTCGTAGAGCGGTACGGTACGCGACTGGAACAGGTGGTAGCGGTCGTCCTCAGCCTCCAGCGCCTGCAGGATGGCCTTGGTCGCACGGAACCAGGCACGGCTCCATAAAATCAACAGGACGGTAAAACATACTTTAATTAAAAGATGTTCGATCGCCCCGGGAAAGTCCAGCGTCGCAAGCGCCAGCACGATGGATAAGGTAACCGTTGTCTGCAGAACGGGTGAAGACAGATAATGAGCGATCTTGTAGTCGAGTTTTGATTCGGAAGTCTCTGCAAAACGATCCATCAAACGGTGGATAATTGATTTCAGAATTCGTCCGATGCCGTAGCCCAGGGCGACCAGGAGAATGGCGCCCAACATGGGATAAGCCACTAACATCTGCCAGTAATCCTGCATCCAGCCGGCCAGGTGGGGAGACAAGTCGATTTCCAGGATCAGATCCGCGATTGAAGAGGAAACATCTTCCTCGGGTTCCGCAACAGGCATGCTTCCGGCCAAAGATTCAGCGTCCTGAAAGTACAGGCTGTTGAGAAACTTATTCATTATTCAAAAGAGTATATACCACGACTTTTGTGCTTTAGCGGCAAGGTATTTTTCGCTGCCCGCTTGCACATTGATGTCACGGCATCAGCGGAATTTCAAATTAACGATGGCCAGGTGATTTATCAGATCCGGCGACTGCCGAATACGAATGAACTGGTTCATGTAACCCACTTCCAGACGCATGCGCGGTGAGATCTTGAAACTCAGACCAATAAAGATACGGTTCTGATTAAACCCCTTCTCAGCCCAGTCTGTAGTGCGTAGATGGAAAAACACCTCGACGCCCAGAATATAGCTGAGACTATCCCGGGCATGCACGGGAATATCCAGGCGAAACTGCTGGCGTAGCATCAAGCCCGTTCCTTCACGGTGCTCACGAAATCGCTGCTCTAATCGTGTGCGCGACTTGAACGTGCCCCAGTCACCACCGCCCATGGTCCAATTGACTTGCTGCCAGCTACGACTTTCATGAGCAGTGCCCACATTATCGACATCGGTGTGATAGTAGGCATAACCACCCCATAGCGTGACCTTGCTATTTACCTGATAGCCCAGCCCCGCGCGAATAATACCCTGGCGCACGCCATCACCCAGAGAAAAATTTCGATACTGGCCTTGCAGCGCGTAGCGCCAGTGGCTTGGCCTGTCATCCGAACCGAAGGAGCCTGAGAACGAGCCGATCAGCCAGGCGCCGCTTTCATTTTCAGTCGCCCGTACATCCGGACTCCTTAGCCCCAACAACAAAAAAAGTAAAATCAATGAGTTTCTGATTTTTTTACCCTTGAGTAGCTCAGTTCGCCTCAGCAGCCATGGACAGTACATGCCGGGCATGTTTCAAGTGTGGGATATCCAGCATGACGCCATCCAGGCTCAAGGTTGCCTCACCCGGGTTGGCTGCAAACAGTTCAACAATGCGGCGGGCCTGGATGATTTCCTCCTCATTCGGAGTAAACGCAGCATTGATGACGGCTACCTGGTCCGGATGGATTGCAAGCTTGCCGGAAAAACCGTCTCTGCGTGCCTCGTCGCAACTGACACGCAAACCCTCCGGCTCATGAAATTCCGCGTGGATCGTATCAATGGCCGCAACACCGGCAGCGTGAGCCGCAAACAGGCATAGATTCCGAGCGAGTTGGAATGGCGGAGTCCAGTTTCCTTCACGGTCTTTGTTCGCCAGAGCTCCGATCGCCGTACCCAGATCTTCTGCTCCCCAGGTCAAGCCCGCCAGCCTTTCATCACAATTGACATACTCTCCCAGTGAGAAAATGGCAAGGGGTGTTTCGGTGGAAACAGGCAGAATCCGGGTCGAGCCCGGTTCAATGCCAAGTTCTTTTTCGAAACCTTCCAGACTTTGCCCAAGGCGTAGAACGTCATCAGGCGAGTTGGTTTTGGGTTGTACGATGCCATACGGCCGGCCGGGCATGATGCTTTCAAGATCTTCAAGTGCCGCCGCTTCATTGACCGGGTTAATTCTTACCCACAGCTGTTTGTGCCTGGCATGTTCGGATAAAAATTCACGGGTCAAATTTCGGGCCCGGGCTTTGTTTTCAGGCGCAACCGAGTCTTCCAGGTCAATAATCAGTGCATCAGCAGCTACCGTCACGCTCTTTGATAACTTCCGCTCGCTGTCACCGGGGACAAAAAGCAGTGAGCGAAGTTTCATGCCCGGGGTTTCCTCAGCATCAACGCCGAACGTTTGCATTTGGCTACCAGTTCATCGTGCTGGTTAAAGGCCCGGTGCTCAAAGATAACGATGCCGTTGTCGGGCCGCGACCGGCTGTCGCGTAATTCAATCACTTCTGTCTCAACGCGCAACGTATCACCATGAAACAGTGGCGCGGGAAAACGAACCTCATCCCAGCCCAGGTTGGCTACGGTCGTGCCCAGGGTGGTATCCCCAACCGAAATGCCCACCATCAATCCCAGGGTAAGACAGCTGTTGACCACCCGCTGCCCGAATTCGGTCTGAGTCCTACAGTATTCTTCATCCAGGTGTAATGCCGATGGGTTGTGTGTCAGTGCAGAAAAAAATACATTATCGGCCTCGGTAATGGTGCGCCGTAACGCGTGCTCAAAAACCTGACCGAGATCAAATTCTTCAAAATACAATCCGGCCATTTCTGCCCTCCTTCTCGGTTTTTTCACATACGATAGCCTGTGCGAAGCTTACACGAAATCAGCGTCTGAATCGTTCCACCTTGTGCTCAACCAGCGAATAAACGGAAGGCACGACAACCAGCGTCAATAAGGTTGAGCTGATCAGTCCACCGATAACCGCGACGGCCAGCGGACCGTTGGTATGGGAACCCGCGCCAAATCCCAGAGCAGCCGGGAGCAGCGCCAGGATGATGGTAAATGAGGTCATCAATACCGGCCGCAATCGCCGCGGGCAGGCTTCCCTGAGCGCCGCATCAATACCTTTCCCCTCTTCGCGCACCCGGTTGGTCAGATCCACCAGCAAAATGGAATTCTTGGCCACCAGTCCGACCAGCAGCACCAGTCCGATCATCGAGTAAATGTTCAGCGAGTGTCCTGTCAGCCAAAGGGCTGCGACACCACCGATAATCGCCAGTGGCTGGGCGACCATGATCACAAATGGCTGGATGAAAGAATTGAACTGGCTCGCCAGTACCATGTACACCAGGAGCAATGCAGTCACGAAAGCAAACACCATGTAATTTACTGTCTTTCCCAGCTCTTCAGAGCGGCCGGTCATCATGACCTTGTAACCGGGTGGTAAAAATTCCTGCGCTGTCTCATATACCTGGGCAATTGCAGATGCCTCACCCATCAGCGGTGTGCCATAAAAAGTTGCCGAATATTGCAGATCGTAACGGGAAACGATGGCCGGCCCCAGGCTTTTTTCCAGCAAGACCAGGTTATCGAGACGGACCAGTTCCCCACCGGAGGCCCTGATGTAAATACGACTCAGGTCAGGGATGTTTTGCAAACTGCCCTCACCCGCCTTGAGGCGAATGTCATAGCGCTCCCCATCCCCCGGATCGTCGTTGTAGCGGGCAACATCAAAACCACCCGAAAGCACGTTGACAGCAAGGGCGACATCTCGGGAAGTAATTCCCAGGCTTCTGACCCGTTCGCGCGCAACCTTAACTTCCAGTTGCGGTAAATTCAGTTGCAGATCCAAATCCAGCGTTCCCATTCCGGGCACACTGTCCAGCCTGGCTTTCAGCTCAGAAGCCAAATTGGCGACTCGTTTCAGTGTCGGACCCACAAGGACAAAAACCAGCGGCTCCCCTCTTTGCCCGCCGACCATGGGTACTTCAGTCACAAAGGCCTCGAATCCGGGCAGCTCGAGGAGGCGCTGGCGCAAGCGGGACATGAGTTGCGCCTGGGAAATGTCGCGGTCTTCCCAACGAGCCATCCGAACCAGAATGCTGGCACGGCTGACCTGGCCTGCCTGGTCCTCACCAATGGTTGCGAATGATCCAATAATTTCCGGAAATTCGGCAAAAACAGCGTCCACTTCCTTCAATCGGGCTTCTGTGTAGTCAATACTGGAGCCCAGGGGCGCCTTTACGGTAACAATAAACCTGCTTTCATCCTCTTCCGGCATAAAACCCTTGTCGATCTGAGCGAAGAAAAAACCACTGGAAAGCACCACCGCAATCGCAATGAAAACAACCTTCCAGCGATAGCGCAAACTGAGATCCATCAGTCGCAGATAAAACCGGTCTACCGCTTTGAATGGAGTCTCAATTGCCTGGTACAAAGCTCCATGTTGTTGTGAATACTTCAGATACCGGGAGCAAAGCGCCGGAGTAAGGCTCAGAGAAACAAACAGGGACACCAGTACGCCCACTGTGACCACGACTGCAAATGACTGGAAAAAACTGCCAATGATTCCCTTCATGAATATAACGGGGGCAAAAATCGCGACCAGTGTCAGAGTCGCTGACATTACGGCAAATACGACCTGGCGGCTGCCTTCGATTGCCGCACTGACCGGATCCCGGTTACCCTGCTCCCACTGACGGAAAATATTTTCCAGCACCACGATGGCGTCATCCACGACAACACCGATCAGCAACAACAAGCCCAGCAAAGTCATCGTGTTGAAGGTATAGCCGGAAAAATACATGACCGCCACCGCGCCCAGCAATGACACAGGTATCGCGGCTGCGATAATGAACATGGACGACACACTTTTCAGAAACAACCAAACCACGAGTGCGGTCAGCAGCGTGCCCAGGATGATGTGCTCCTTCAGCGCATCGACAATATCTTCGATGAGTTCCCCATCATCATGCGCGACCTCAAGTCGCATGCCCGGCGGTAGCTCCGGCAGGATATCCTCTTCAAGCCGGCGCCTGACCTCCTCGACAATCGCCACGGTATTGGAGTTCTGGACTTTGACAATACCCAGTCCAACGGTCGGCTTGCCATTGAAGCTGGCATACTGGCGATGATCAGCAAGCCCGTCCTCGATGGAAGAAATGTCTCTCAGCCTGATCGGCGCTCCTTCGGGGTAGGCAACGATCAAAGATGCAAGCTCTTTCGGGTCGTGGTACTCCATATCCAGGGTGACCAGCTTTTCATGCTCACCCCCCACCAGGAATCCGCCCTGCAAACGGACATGTTCGGTGGCAAATGCTCCGAGAACATCATTTGCCGCAATTCCAAATGCGGCCATTTTATCCAGGTCAAGATTTACACGAATGGTGCGTCTACGTTCACCACCAAGCCTTATTTCTCCAATTCCATCAATGGTTTCTAGCTGTTTTTTAATGGTATTTCTAGCATATTGATTGAGCTGCTGCAAGGTACGATCACCCGTTAGCGTCAACCACATTACCGGCATACCACCAAACTCAACCTTGGCGACGATGGGCGGGTCCGCACCCTTCGGTAATTCCGGTAATACCTGGTTTACTTTGGCCTGGACCTCGTTGAATGCGATATCCACGTTCTTCTCAAGGCCAAATCGAATCACTACAACGGAAATTCCCGGTGCAGAAGTCGTGCGAATATGATCGATTCCCGGAACACTGTTGACCGAAGCTTCAATGATATTGGAAATACTGGCATCCATAATTTCCGGGCTGGCTCCCGGTAGCACGGTTTGTATGGATATCATCGGGAATTCAATTTCTGGAAAACGGTCTACACCGATGCGGTCATAGCTGATGATGCCGAACAGCAACAGTACGCCGGACAACATATATGCGAAAACATGACGTTTAATCGACAGACTGGGCAAGTTCATTCCCATGCCGTTACCTTCGGAAGAATGATTGTTTCCGGGCATGGAATGACTCAATTTCCCGGTTCCCGTACGTTGACTGAAGTTCCATCACTGAGGTAGTGGGCACCTAAAGTCACGACCGTATCTCCAACATTCAATCCGGCGCGGATTTCCACCCAGCCATCCATGATTTCACCCGTTTCAACGACTCGTTGCTTCACCTGGCCTGAATCCAGCAGGTACACAACGTCTCCAGCGGGGCGGGATACTACGGAGATTTCCGGAACGACAACCGCATTGGCCCGCCTTTCAACCACAACGCTGGCCTCAATAGTGGCCTCCGGGCGCCAGAATCCCGGGTTGATGATGTCTGCAATGATAATCAACGCCCGATTCATGGAACCAACTTCGGGCCGGATTTGATCAATCCTGGCCTGGACTATATGGCCGGGGGCAACAGCGCTCTCGATGAAGAGTTCCTGCCCTACTTTCAAGCGGTAACCGACCGTCTCCGGAAACGGCAGGCGCGCCCACAGTGCACGGGTGTCGGTGATCGTGATCAATGGCTTGCCAACGGTGGCAAAATCCCCGACCGAAACATGACGTGTTTCTACCACGCCATCGAAAGGTGATTGCACTCGTGCCATGGTCAGCCGGTCCTCGGTAATGGCCAGACGAGCTTCTGCAGCAGAAAGTGAAGCCCGGTCCACGGCCAGTTGTGCTTCGGCATCATCCAGGCGTTCCTCGGGCATCATGTCACGCGTTTTCAAATCCCTGTAGCGGGCCACCCGCCGCCGTTCGTTGTCTATGGTGGCTTTCAGCCTTTCGATATCCGCCAACGCCTCACGCCGTGCCAGCTCGGTCCTTGTCGTATCCAGCAGAACGAGTGCCTGCCCTTCTTTGATGGCTTGCCCCTCTTCCACCAGCACTTCCACTACCCGCGCATCGATCTCGGCAGCGAGGGACGGTGAGTTACGGCTGACCAGTCGGCCTACGGCATAAAGCTTGACCAGGACTTCCCTGCTTTGTGCATCGGCGGCCCGGACCGAGATCACCCGGGAAACAGCAACAGACTCATCCGCAGCGATTGAGTCCCCATCTTTGCCGCCGCAGGCGATCAGAGTCAGGGCTGAAAAAATTAAAATGCCAAGGTGGTTGACCCGCCTGATGAATCCATTCTTCATTGCTCCATGTCCTTATTTGTTGCATTGCTTTTCTGGTTCAGCATGCCATTGAGGAACACATCCACCATTCCATCACTAAACGAGTTGCCCTCCTGTGCAAATTTTGCCTCCGGAAAATGCTTCAGAACACCGTGTGCCTGGAAAAAAAATACATTGCTGCCCATCAACAGAAATGCGCAAAGAGCCGGATCCAGTTCGTCTCTGATAACACCTGCTTCCTGCCCGGCACACAGAATGGAAATCATCCCGCGAAATACGTTCCCGACCACCTGGTCAGCTATTTTTTTGCCCTTTATCTCATCGCCTGACAGCACTTCACGAAGCAATAACCTGGAAGTCAGCTTCCGTTCAAAAAGGTGCTGTTGATAAGCCTTGGAAAATTTACTCAGGCGCTCCTCGAAACTGCCTGTGCCTTCGGCCAGGCTTTCGACAAGATCGCCTGTCTCCTCCGCGCTGGACTGCAGGATCGCCAGGTACAGCGCTTCCTTGGAACTGAAATGATGGTAAATATTTGCTTTACTTACCCCTGCTTCCTGAGCCACACCACGCATCGATACGCCGTCATAGCCCTGCTCCGAAAACAAGCGGACTCCGGCTGACAGGATGGCAGTTTCACCCGGTGACTGAGCCGATTTTTCCCTTACACTTTTTTCAGCCTGCATTTTCACTACCTTGTATTTGACGAAAATTAATACTGACCGTACGGTCGGTAAGTAATTATCAAGCAAGCAGCGACGGATTACAATGGTGCTGAAATCAATTTGAAAAAGACCCCGCGATTTTGAGGCCTTTCTGTTTCTACGGTTGCCGGACAGAATCGGATGTTGATCCGAATTTGCTTGGGATTTACACCAGCCTCACATGCACGACACCTTCGGCGGAAGAAATGGCACTGATGATTTCAGCGCTAGGCTTCGTTTCGATATCAATGATGTTGTAAGCCATGTCACCGTGACTCTTGTTAACCATATCGATGACGTTGATGTCGTGATCCGCCAACACCGAAAGCACGGTGCCCAGTACCCTGGGAATATTTTCATTGGTAAAGGTGATGCGGAAACCACCGTTCCGTGCCATACGCGTTTGTGGATAATTGACCGAATTGACTATATTGCCGTTCTCCAGGAAATCCATCAGTTGCTCGGCTGCCATAACGGAACAGTTTTCTTCTGCTTCCTCGGTGCTGGCCCCAATATGTGGGAAAAGCAGTGTGTCTTTACGACCAAGAAGCACCGGCATCGGAAAGTCCGTGATGTATGCCGCCAGATTACCTTCATCGAGAGCGGACAGGACCGCATCGACATCGACTATTTCCTCACGGGCAAAATTAAGCAGCTTTGCCCCTGGTTTAATCCAGCTCAATGTCTCGCTGTTGATTAAATTTCGTGTCTTTTCAACTGCCGGCACATGCAGGCTGACGAAATCTGATTGCGCCAGTAATTCCTCAATACTTTCTGTCTGTCGAACCCGGCTGGACAGACGCCAGGCAGCTTCAACCGACAAAGCCGGATCAAAACCAGCCACTTTCATGTCCAGTTCCAGCGCCATGTTGGCGACCATTGAACCGGTTGCCCCCAGGCCGATCACGCCCAGGGTTCTGCCTGCCAGTTCACTGCCGGCGAACTGCTTTTTTTCCTTTTCCAGCAGTTTTGCCATCTCCTGCGGGTCACTGATATCGGTCAACTCCTGCACCCTGTTCATACCGTCCAGTATCCTTCTGGAACCCAACAGCATGGCAGCAGTTACCAATTCTTTAACCGCATTGGCATTGGCGCCCGGCGTGTTGAACACGACGATGCCTTTGTGGGTGTATTCATCAATCGGAATATTGTTCACGCCCGCCCCGGCCCGGGCCACCGCCAGCAATTCGTCCGACACCGGCTCGCCGTGTAAACTGTGACTGCGAAGCATGTATGCAACCGGCTCTTTCTCGCCCGGGCCAAGCTGATACTTATCGACAGGGAATCTGCTCAGACCCGCCTCGGCAATTTGGTTGTACGTACGAATGTGAAACATTTTTATTACTCTCCCTTCACTCGCCTGTAGGCCCATTCAAGCCACGGCATCAAGTTTTTAACGTCATTTTCTTCAATCGTTGTGCCGCACCAGATTCTTAGCCCCGACGGCGCATCCCTGTACGCACCGATGTCATTGGCGACGCCCTCATCAGCCAGTAGCCGAACCATCGATTTCACCTGTTCATTATCCAGATCAACGGTCAGGCAAACACTGGTGTTGGAGCGCTGGCTTTTGTCCCTGGCCAGGAAATCAACCCAGTCATGCCGGTTCACAAAATCATCTATTACGGCCAGGTTTTTCTCTGAGCGACGGATTGCGGCTTCAAGACCACCGATACCACGTACCCAGGCCAGCGCATCCAGGTAGTCCGCCACGCACAGCATCGATGGTGTGTTGATAGTTGACCCTTTGAATATACCTTCATTGAGTTTGCCGCCCTTGGTCAGACGGAAAATTTTAGGTAAAGGCCAGGGTGGCGTATAGGTCTCAAGTCGTTCAACCGCGCGTGGACTGAGAATCAACATGCCGTGAGCACCTTCCCCGCCCAGTACTTTTTGCCAGCTGTAGGTCACCACATCGAGCTTTTCCCAGGGCAACGACATGGCGAACACTGCGGAAGTGGCGTCACAAATGGTCAGGCCCTGGCGATAATCACTAATCCACTCGCCATCGGGTACCTTCACCCCTGATGTGGTTCCATTCCAGGTAAAAACGATGTCGTGATCCGGACTGACCTGATTCAGATCCGGTAAGTTTCCGTAATCTGCAGTGTAGCTGTTGACCTGTTCCAGTTTCAGCTGCTGCGTGATGTCAAGCAACCAGCCCTTGCCGAACGATTCCCAGGAAAGCACGTCTACCGGCCGTGGTCCCAACAATGACCACAGGGCCATCTCGACGGCGCCGGTATCTGAAGCGGGCACGATGCCTACCCGGTACCCCTCCGGCAAATCCAGGAGTTCAGAAGTTTCGGAACAAACACGGCCTAGTATTTCCTTGCCCAGGCTGGAGCGGTGGGAGCGTCCCAGGGTTTCAATATGCAGATTTTCAACTGCGTATGCGGGGCGTTTGCTGCAGGGCCCGGATGAAAAATTGGGGTTATCCGGCTTGACAGTCGGTTTCATTGAATCCATTTCCATTTGTTGTGTTCGGCTCAGCAAAAATCCCGATGCAGGACGCTACACTGGTGTCCTGTACTAAGTGGGGATATCCACCACTTGAAACAACTCATAGAGGATAATTCACAATCACTGTTTTACAGAAAAGAAAACGCCGGACTTGCTGCTGCAGTATGATGGAATTTCAGTCCGGGCCGCGGATCCAATCAGAGGTCATGACACACAGAGAATTGCTCATCGAATGTGCCCGCTTTTTTGGCGTAATGACGGTTTCCGCCATCCTGTCAGCCTGCACTCCCCAAATACAACGCACGAGTGCAATCCCAGCACTGAAAAACCAGCCTCTGATAGAAATTGAGCATGAGGATATTCTGGCCGTTTCAGCCGGAATGAGACAGTTTATCCGGACCCATGCCCCTGAAAACATGCCCGACCGGCGAAAAGCGTGGAACCTGACCTACGCGGCACTGGATTCGATGCTGTTCTCTTTTGATTACGCACCTGGCGTCACCCTGACCGCCGCTGATACCTTTAATCAACGAACAGGAAACTGCCTCAGTTTTTCCAACATGATTGTTGCCATGGCGCGCGAGGCAGGACTCAATGCCTGGTTTCAGGAAGTGAAACTTCCTCTCGAATGGACCGCCGTCAA
>SMVA01156002.1_pt1 | contig 15275 bp, 15 predicted proteins | sample 2456451 | NCBI WGS metagenome assembly SMVA01 (sample SAMN11095933, study PRJNA526329) | marine sediment metagenome | biome: Marine sediment; feature: Surficial sediment; material: Deep marine sediment; isolation source: Hadal surficial sediment | place: Pacific Ocean | collected 2014-05 | depth...
CGCCCCAGTCGCATGGGGGCGAGCTGGGCGGTCATGATCGAACGACCAATGGGCTCGGCCAGCGAGTTGAACGCCATGCCGAAGTCGACCTGCCAGGCATCGACGATCCGATCGTGGGCGAGTTCGAGGGGCGAGTCGTGCTGGTAGAGCTCGAGGCGCTTGCGCATGGCGGGTTCGAGATCGTCGCGCCCGAGCAGACGCTTCGTCGCCCTCCGGTAGGCGGGTGAATCGTCCAAGGCGGTGTTGCGCAGTTCGATGGCTACCGGCATGAGGCCGGTGGGCTTCTCATCGAAGCTGGCGAGCACGATTTCGATCGACTCCAGCCGTGCCAGGGCGCTCGCGGCCTGCTGTGGATTCGAAAGCAGGGCAGACCGTGCCAGGGCGACGGCCGTGCGGTCGGCCGCGTCGGGGGGGGGCGGCGGCCCGCGACGGGCGCGGTCGAAGGCAGAGCCGATCGGCGCTCCGGCCGGCGTTCGACAGGCCGTTCCCATTGCCATGGACAGGAACACCAGCAGCGCGAGTACGAACCATCCCGCTTTCGAGCGTCTTCGCGCCGCGCGTTCAACGCGTGAAGCGATCACGATCGACTCTCAGTACGAAGGCGAGGAAGGCTTCGAGGCGTCGGGAGGCCTCGAGCCGTTCGGGTTTTCCGTCCTGCCCGGCGACCAGCTCGTAGAGCCGGGTCGTGGCTTCGACCAGCTCCTGGAAGCGTGCCGGATCGAACTCGAGACTCTCGGGTGGGTACGCGCCCAGGTACTCGAACGCCAGCTCTTCGTAGAGGTCGGCCAGATCCAGGATGTGATGATTCGAGTGCTTGCTGTCCTTGTTCTGGATCACGACCCGCTGCAGCTCGGCAGCGGCGCGAACGTCGCCGTTGGGCAGGATTTGCCGCGTCGCCACGAAGTACTGGGCCTTGGCGACGTCGGTCCGCTCGATCTCCTCGCGGACGATGTACGAGTGGTGTGTACTCTCGGTCAGACGAGCGAGTTCGGCGAGACGTCGCGCTCGCTCGTCGTAGCGATCGGACATGGCGTCGGCGTCGATATCGATGGCGACGCTGGCAGCCAGCTCATCCAGGCCGACGCCCAGCTCGGTGATCTTGGCGAGCTCTACGCAGACGTCGCGGCTTCGACCGGCCTCGACCGCGAGTTTGGGATCGAGCTCGGCCGCCAGCTGATACTCCTGTGCGGCGAGTTCGAAGGCGCGCAGTCGTTCGAGTGACCGGCCCTTGGCGAAGGCGATGACCCCCTCCATGTGCCCGGCGCGGAGCGTGTCGGTGTGAATCGTCTCGAGACTCTCCAGTCGAAGCAGCGAGCTGCGGTAGACGTTGCGCCCGGTGAAGTCGGTGGCGGGTTCGAACCGGTAGGTGTCGTCGGGCACGTGTCGTCGCAATACGGCTACGACTTCGAGCACGCTCTCGGAGGGGCGGTAGCGCGGATTCGGGTCCGGCGTCGATGCGCAGCCGGCGAGCAGGACGACTGACAGACTGGCAGCCAGAAGCCCCTGGGACGCTGAGATTCCGGGTCTTTGGCGGGCAGCGCGCATCGCGAACAGGATACCCGAATCCACACGGGTCGAGGCTGTTTATGGCGGACTACGCCTTGCGGCGCGGGGTCGCCTTGGCCGGTCGCTTGGCTCGCGGAGCGACAGCGTTCAGCATCTTCTCGGTGGCGATCACCGCCGCGGCGAGCTGGTCCGGGTCGACGCCCCGGGTCGAGAAGGTGCCCTCGTCGTGACGGTCGCTCTTCCAGGTGATGATGGTTTCCACCAGTGCAGTGGTGCGGCCGCCCGGCGGGATGCGTACGCGAAAGTCCTCGAGTCGGGGCACTTCGATCGAGAACTTCTTTGCCGCTTTCTTCAGTGCATTCATGAATGCGTCGTATCCGCCGTCGCCCGTCGCCTTGGCCCGCGACTGCCTGCCTTGATGGCTGAGTGCCACCTCGGCGGTCGGTGTCCGTGCTGTTCCGACCACGACATCGTAGGACTCGACCTTCACCCGGTTGTCCTCTGGCGTCTTCAAGACGTCGGCGATGATGTACGGCAGATCGGCCGCACTGACCGTGTTCTTCTTGTCGCCGAGTTCGATCACTCGCTGGAGCACCAGGTCTCGGTCTGCTGGCGACAGTTCGATACCCAGGGTTTTCAGGTTCGCGTCCACCGACGCCTTTCCGGACAATTTACCCAGGGCGTAGCGGCGACGTTGTCCGAAGCGCGCGGGCGCGAGCCGCGAGGTATAGAGACCGCCCTTGAGATCGCCGTCGCTGTGGATCCCGGCCGAGTGTGTGAAGACGTCGCGACCGACGATGGGGGTATTGGCGGCGACATCCTTGCCACTGAAGGTCTCGACGATTCTCGACAAGGCGGCGAGCCGGGATTCGTCGACGCCGGTCGTGTAGGGGGTGTGGTCGTGGATGGCGGCCACGATCTCGGCGAGCCGTGCGTTGCCCGTGCGCTCGCCCATACCGTTTACGCTGGTGTGGATACCACGTGCCCCGGCCCGGACGGCGGCGAGGCAGTTGGCGGTTGCAAGCCCGTAATCGTTGTGGGCGTGGAACTCGAAGAGGGTCTCGGGCCAGGTGGCCACCATCAATCCGACGTAGCGCGTCACGTCTTCGGGGGCAAAGATTCCCAGCGTGTCGGGGAGGTAGACGCGTTCCACGCCCAGCTCGATCAACAGCTGGGTCATGGAGAAGACGTAGTTGAACGAATCGCTCACGCCGCGGGACCAGTCTTCCAAGTAGGCGTTTACCTTGATCCGTTTGCTCCGGGCGTAGCGCACCGTGTTGGCCACCCGTTCGCGGTGCTTCTCCGGCTCCATTCCCAGCTGGGTCCGGCAGTGGGTCTCAGAACCCTTGGTGAGCAGGTTCATCACTTTGCCGCCGGTGGATGTGATCCAGTCGACCGAGATGCGCCCGTCGCAGTAGCCGAGCATCTCGACCTGCGTCAGCAGGCGCTTCTTGCGGGCCCAGTCGGTCACGCTTCGCGCCGCTTCGCGCTCGCCTTCGGACACGCGAGTCGACGCGATCTCGATCCGATCGACGCGGGCGTCGTTCAGGAGCAGCGCGGCAAGCTGCTGCTTCTCGCCCGGCATGTAGGCGACGTCGGGGGTCTGTTCGCCGTCCCGCAACGTCGTGTCCATTACAGCGATGCGGGTGGGATCGGTCTTTCGGGTGGCCATGAGGCCGTTCACATTACCGCGTCCCCGCTACACTGGCCCGATGCAGGAGAAGGCTCGAGAGTTCTCGGTCGGTCCGCACGAGTCCGGGCGCCGGCTGGATCTGTTCCTCGCCGAGAAGCTTGCGCTGTCCCGTTCCCGGGTGCGGCGGCTGCTGGCCCGGGGCGCCGTGCGACTGGCCGGCGCTCAGCTCGGCGAGAGCGCCAAGGGCCGGACCTTGGTGAGCGGCGATGCTCTCAGTGTCGACCCCTACCGGCGCCCGGAGAACGAATGCACCCGGCCCGAGCCCGATGCTTCCCTGGCCGTGCTGGCCGAGGGCCGCGGCTGGTTGGCCCTGGACAAGCCGGCTGGGACGCCCGTCCATCCTCTCTCCGAGAATGAGACGGGAACGCTTCTGGGAGCCGTCGTGGCCCGCCATCCCGAGATCCAGGGGGTCGGCGAGGGGGGGCTGAGAAGCGGCGTGGTCCACCGACTCGACGTCGATACATCCGGTGTGATGCTGATGGCGACGACGGAAGAGCGCTGGCAGAGCCTGCGTCGGGCGTTCGAAGCGCACCGGGTCGAAAAGGTCTACCAGGCGCTGGTCGCCGGCCAGCTCGAGGTCGCAGGTGGAGCCAACGCCGGACTGGCCCTGGCGCGGCACCGGCCGGCCCGGGTCCGCGTGGTCGACAGCGAGGAGCGCGAACGGGCACGAGGTGTCTGGGACTGCCGGATGACCTGGCGCCCACTGGAAGTGTTCGAGATGGCGACGCTGCTCGAGGTGCGACCCGAGACGGGCTTCCTGCACCAGATCCGCGTGCTGCTCGCCCATCGGGGATACCCACTGCTGGGCGATCGCAGCTACGGTGGGCCCGATGCCGCTGGCTCTGCCGGGCGACACATGCTGCACGCAACCCGAGTTGCCGTCGATGACGTCGAGGCCGAGAGCGTCCCGTCGGCGGACTTCGCCGAGCTGCGTGACCGCCTGAAGGCCGGTCACGCCTGGTAGTGTCCCCGCCGTGAAGCTCGTGATCGTGGTGGCCTCGAGCACGGGTCGTACCCGGCGCATGGCCGAGGCGGCGGCGGAAGGTGCGCGTGAAGCCGGGGCCGAGGCTCACCTCGTCGAAGCCGACGTGGCCGGCGACGCCGATGTTCTCGAAGCCGACGCCGTGATGCTCGCGTCGGCCGTCCACATGGGCGGCATGGCATCTGCCATGCGTGCCTTCAGCGAACGTCTCTCCCCGCTCTGGCTCCAGGGAAGGCTGGTCGGCAAGGTTGGGGCAGTCATGGCCTGCGGTAGCGCCGGCAGTCGGGGGGGCGCTGAGCTGGCGTTGATTTCGATGCTCTCGACCCTGGCCGAGCATGGGATGCTGCTGGTTCCCATGCACAATCGGCTCGAGGGCTACTCGCGGGCCGGATGTCATTGGGGCCCGCTCGTCCATGCGAACCCTCCGGGGGGTCCAGCGGGTCCCACGGAAGAAGACCTGGTTGCCGCGCACTCCCACGGGCGTTGGGTCGCCGAATGCACGGCCCGCTGGCTGGCCGGCCGCCGGGGCGGCGGCGGCCGACCTGCGGGCGGCTAGCAGTTCGCCGAAGCGGCGAACTGCCGGTGACTTTGACGAAGGCGATCTGCGGATTGCCGGGTCAGCGTTTGCGTAGCAGGGTGAGTCCGTCCGAAATCGGGAGCATCACACAGTCAACGCGGTCGTCGCTGGCCACGTGGTCGTTGAACTTGCGGATGGCGTTCGTCTGGTCGTTGTCGACCGACGGGTCGGCCACGGTTCCCATCCAGAGGACATTGTCGACCAGGATGAGGCCTCCGGTGTTCAGGCGCGGGAGAATGGCTTCGAAGTAGTCGATGTAGCCGAGTTTGTCGGCATCGATGAAGGCGAGATCCCATATTGGTTCTTCTGGAAACGAACGCAGCGTCTCGATCGCGGGAGCGATGCGCAGCTCGATCTTGCCGGCGACGCCGGCCTTCTCCCAGAAGGGTCGGCCGATGGCGACCCACTCTTCACTCACGTCACAGCAGACGAGCTTGCCATCATCGGGAAGTCCCTGTGCAATGCAGAGCGCCGAATAGCCGGTGAAGGTTCCGACCTCGACGGCGTTCTTCGCGCCGACGGCGCGGGTGAGCAGCGTCATGAACGCGCCCTGCTCCGGTGCCACCTGCATGATCGAGATTCCACCGAGCTTGCGGGTTGCTTCGATCAGATCCTGCTGGATTTCGCTCGGCGGCGTGCCGTGACGGACCAAGTAGTCGTGCACGGCTGGGTTGAGGTGGAAGTCCTTGGGAGCATCGCTCACGTCTTCTCGTTGTGCTCCAGCTCGCCGGCCTTCGCCATGGCATCTTCGGCCTCGGGAATCATTCCCTTCGACTGATAGAGAATAGAGAGGTTGGAGTGGCTCAACGGATCGTCGGGCTCCAACTCGACGAGTTTCTTGGCCGCTGTGATGGCGCCGTCGAGATCGCCCTTGTTGCGATAGGCGAGGGACAGACCGTTCCATGCCAACGACAATGTTTTGTCCGCTTCGATCGCCTTCTTGTAGCCCTCAATGGCCTCGTCGATCCGATCGTTGGCGAAGTGTTGAAAGGCTTCCCGGTAGAGAGTTCGCGCATCACTCATGCGGCGAGTATAGAGCCGAAACGTGCAATTAGAAGCGGGTCTCGAGAACGTCGACCAGACGGTGGCGGCGAAAGCCTCCCTTTTCGTAGGCGCGGAGCGCCGATCGATTGGCCGGCGACAGCATCAGAAGGGCGGTCCGGACTCCCGATTCGAACTGACGTATCAGCGACCAGGCCACCAGAGCCGTCCCGAGTCCGCGGTCGCGGAGCTTGGGGTCGACACCGACGTAGGAGACCCAGACCCTGCGTGGCCAGTGAGTCTCGACCTCGCAGAACGCGACCACGCGATCGTCGTGGCGTGCCACCGCGTGGACGTGCCGGCCGTCACTGATCACGCCGCGCATGACCTCCGGGCTGCGCTGCTCGAAGCCGCAAGCCAGGTAGATCTCGAGAATGCCTTCGGCATCTTCTCTCGTCGCGATCTCGAGCTTGAAGTCGTGTGTCTCCGCCAGCGGAACGGACGGCGCCGCGTCGCAACGCATCAGGAAGTGCTGGCGCACCGGGCGGAAGCTGTGGCTCGTGAGCAGCGAGTAGCCGGCGCGATTGCGTGTACCGATGGCCGCGGCCACCAGCCGGATCCCGAGCTTTGACTGGGCCAGGTCTCGCGCGGCCCGCAGCAACTCCCCACCGATGCCGTGGCCGCGTGCACTCCGCTTGACGATCGGGCAATACATTCCGGCTTCACTGGCACCGGGCTGGCGAATGAATCCGACCATGCCCTGGATCTCGCCGTCGACCTCGGCCACCAGCATATGCTCTTCGGGAGCGATTCCGAAGCGGGCGAACTCGGCAATCAGCTCCTCCTCTGTCTCCCAATAAGGATTCATGACGAAGTCGGTCTCGCCGCGGGCGCAGTAGCTGGACAGCTCTGAGAGATCGCCCGCGTCTTCCTTCTTGAATGGTCGGATGTTCATCTCTACCTCCCGACGCGGACCGATTATAGGTCGCGTCGTGTCGAGTGCGACGTCCGTTTTCCAGACGTCGTGCGAATCTCATTCACCGTTCGCTTTTTCGACTGGATCTGAACTCGCCTTCGGGTTCAGCCGCCGACTCGGCGGCGGATCGACTGCACCATGCGGCCGAGGTCCAAGCTCCGACCGCGCGGGATCTGGAAGTAGGGGTCGCCATCGTCCTTGACGAGCAGCTTCACCTGCTGGCCTGCGAGCAGCGTTTCGATGCCCTCGCCCTCCTCCGGGGCGTGATCCAGCGTCGCGAAGACGCGGCGGCGCCGGTGGAGGAGGCGGTTTCGCTCCGGATGGCTGGGATTCCGGTGAGGTTCACCTTGGTCAGACCGACCGCGGCGATGTAGACCTCCTTCGCCATCAGTTTCGATGATAGGCTAGGGGCGGAATCCACCGTTCTCGATCCAGGCCGGAAGCTTGGCGAACGCGGTGACGGCGAGGTGATGGATGCGTAGAGGTCGGCGCCTGATCGTCTTTTTCTTCTTCTTCGGCTTGCTTGTCTGGTTCTTGACGCGCGACGTGGGACCGGAAATCCAACCGGAGAGTGTCCTGGTGCTCGACCTTTCTGGCCGCTACGTGGAGGCGGCCGAGCCGTCCCTGATCGGCCGGCTGTTGGGGGATCGACGGCAGTCGTTTGTTTCGGTCTGGGGTGAAATGCGCAAGGTCGAACGCGACGACCGCATCACCGGCGTGGTCGTCCGGATTCGGCGCATGGATCTCGCCTGGGGCATGGCGCAGGAGCTGCGCGACTCGCTGATGGAGCTGCGCAAATCCGGGCGAAGAACCATCGCCTATCTCGAGACCGGCGCCCTCGGGGCGAACCGCGAGTACTACATTGCGACCGGAGCCGACGAGATCGTCATTTCACCGGGCACGACGAGTCCGTTGATCGGTCTCGGCATGGAGTTCTTCTTCCTCGGCGGCCTCTGGGAGAAGATCGGGGCCGGTATCGAGACCGTCGGTAGCGGCGAGTACAAGTCCGGAGCCGAGACGATTGCCGGAACCAAGATGTCGCCGGCCTATCGCGAGATGGCGACGTCGCTGCTCGACTCTGCCTACGACCAGTTCGTCGCCGGAATCTCCGAGGGACGAAACCTCACTCCCGAGCGGGTGCGCGAGCTGGTCGACCGGGCTCCGATCACAGCCGAGGAGCTCCAGGAGGTCGGCCTCGTAGACGCCGTGGGACATCTGGACGAAGCCGTGAAACGCGCCGGCGGCGGCGAGGTCGTCGAAGCTGAGGACTATGCGCGCGTGGGCCTGGAAGACGTCGACTTCGAACCGGTCGGCACCATCGCCCTGGTCTACGGAAGCGGCACCGTCTTGATGGGAGAGGGCAGCAGTTCGCCCACCGGCTCCGTGGTGCTCACCTCCGACACCGTCAGCCGGGCACTGGAGGAGGCGGCCGAAGATCCCGAGGTCGATGCAATCGTTTTTCGCATCGACAGCCCCGGTGGATCTCCACTGGCCTCGGACATCGTATGGCGCGCTGCCGAAAAGGCCCGCGAGAACGGTAAACCATTGATCGCGTCGGTTTCGAACTACGCGGCATCGGGGGGCTACTACGTCCTCTGTGGGGCCGACGCGGTGGTGGCCTCGCCGGGAAGCCTGGTCGGTTCGATCGGCGTCTTCGTGATGCGGCCCGTGATCGGCGGCCTGCTCGAGAAGCTGGGCATCGGCTTCGACAGCATGACACGCGGGCGCAGCGCCGAGCTGATGATGATGACGCGGCCGCTCACGCAGGTGGGGCGCGAACGATTGATGGAGGAGATCCTGGCGACCTATGACCTGTTCGTGAAGCGGGTGTCCGACGGTCGCGACCTCACACCGGCAGAGGTCCACGAGATCGGGCGGGGTCGGGTCTGGACGGGCGCGCAGGGGCTCGAGAACGGTCTCGTCGACGAGCTGGGCGGTCTGCGCGTCGCCATCGACCGCGCCAAGGTCGCGGCCGGTCTGGGGGCCGACGCCGACGTCAAGTTGGTTCCCTATCCGATGCCCAAGACGCTGGTCCAGCAGTTCAGTTCGGCGCTCCAGGGCTCCATTGCACGGGCGACGCCACGGCTGGTGCTGCCGGAGCAGCTGCGGCGGCTCGAGGCCTTCGTCACCACCCTGCCTCAGGGCACGCCTCTGTTGGTACCGCCGTTCATGGTCGAGATCCGCTGAACCCAGGCGCGCTCGCAGGAGTATCTCGGTGCATCTGCTGAAGGAGTTCGAGGTTCCGGACGAACCGGCGTCGGTCTACCGAAAGCTGGCCAACGACGAGACGTTGCTGGGACTCTTCCCCGACACGAAGACCGAGATCATTGAAAATTCGGGTGAGTGCCGGACGCTGCGCTCTCACTACGTGGCGCTGGGGCGGGAGGGAACGGCCACGTTCCACTTCACCTTCGAGCCCGAGCAGCGCATCCGATTCGAGAAGGTCTGCGACGGCCGGGTCTGGAGCCGCCTCGTCGGCAGCGTGAGCTTCGTCGATCGCGGCGGGCGAACCTGCGTGCGCGTCGAGATGGATGGCCGCACGAAAGCGTTTATTCCCGAGTTCAGCATCAAGGGGCCGATGCAGGATCAGCTCAAGAAGATGGTGGGGGCGCTTCGCGAACGGCTGGCGGGACCTTGATGGCCAGTGTCGAAACGAGTGATGGGCACAGCCTCTACACGGAAGCCCATGGTGAGGGCATCCCCATCCTCTTTTCGTGCCCGCTCAACACCACCCGTGAGAACTGGCGTCCCCAGGTCGAGCCGCTGGTTGCGGCGGGCTTTCGCGTGGTGCTCTGGGACTACCGCGGACACGGACGCTCAGATGCTCCCGATGATCCCGACGCCTATCACATGGAGCAGGTGCTGGACGATCTCGGGCGTGTGCTCGACTGGGCCGCAGCGGGTGAGCCCGCGGTGCTGGCCGGGCTCTCCTTGGGTGGGCTCGTGTCGCTTCACTTCGCCTACCGACATCCGGAACGCGTGCTTGCCCTGGTGCTGATCGATAGTGGGCCAGGCTTCAAGAATCCCGAAGCCAAGCAGCGCTGGCAGCTGTCATGCGACAAGACTTCGTCCTATCTCGAATCCAAGGGTCTGGCTGCCTTCGTCAAGAGCAAGGCGTCGGCCATGACGGTGGGCACGCGTCCCGAGCTGCCCGCGGCGCGCACTGCGCTCGCGGCCATCGCCCTGCAACAGGCGCACGGGCTGGCCCACTTCGGGCGAAGGGTGGCGGGGCCGGCGCCGCCCATGATCGACGAGTTGGCCGAAATCGAGGTGCCGGCCCTGATCCTGGTGGGAGAGCACGATCACGCCTACCTGCGGGCCGCCGAGCTGATGGCGTCGAGGCTGCCTCGGGCCGAATCGGTCACCCTCCTGGGCGCCACCCACGTCGTGAACATCGAGGCTGCGGAGGCCTTCAACACGGCAGTCCTCCGGTTTCTCGAGAAGATCCGGGTCGAAGCTGCTTGACGGCCGAAGACGGCGATCCTTCCCCGCAGGGGTTGCAGCGCAACCAAGCGCTGCCGGGAGGGTTCAAACGGACGGCGGAGGTGTCGGTGCAGTCTCTCGACGAGGACGTACGGCTGATGCTGGCGTTCCGCGAGGGCGATCCCCGCGCCTTCGACCGGCTCTTCCGGCGCTGGTCGGGCCCGCTGCTCCGGTATCTGGAGCGGATGGTCCGGGACGCAGCGTCGGCGGAGGATCTGGTCCAGGAGGCCTTTCTGCGTGTCCACCGTTCGCGCGAACGCTATTCGCCCGATGCCCGCTTCTCGACGTGGCTCTACCGGATCGCCACGAATCTGGCGCTCAACGAGCTGCGGCGCCCGCGTCACAAGGCGGTCCACAGCAGCATCGGCGACGAGCAGGCACTTCCGCTGCCGTCCCGGGGTCCCGCGGTCGATGAGGTCGTCGATGCACGCCGGATGGGCGGACGGGTTGAAGAGGAGCTGGCACGGCTCCCAGAAAAGCAACGCGCGGCCCTGTGCCTGGCCGCGGTCGAAGGGTTCAGCTACGCGGAGGTGGCCCAGGCACTCGACGTGACGGAGAAGTCGGTGAAGTCGTTGGTCCACCGTGCGCGTTCGACGTTGGCCGAGCGCCTCCGCGAGCATTGGGGCCATGAAGAATGAAGGGAGAGCTGGACATGCCGGAGCGATCCGCGATCTGTCGGGAAATCGACGCAGACCTCTCGGCACTGATCGATGCAGAGCTTGCCCCGGAGCGCGAGGCCGAGATGCGCGCCCATCTCGACGACTGCGATCGCTGCGCCCAACGGCTTCAGGATCTCTGCAACGTTGATCTGGCGCTCGCCGATCTGGCTGCGCCGATGGTGGCTGCCGATCTGGGGCAGCGCTTGGCCGCGCGTATCGCAAGCGACTCGGGCGAAAGGTCCGTGCCGGTCCCGGACGCGGCGTCCCCAAAGCGCTCGCGAACCGTGACGCCGCGACAGCCTCGCCGCAGCCTGAGACGACGACTGATGCCCGTGGCCGTCGTGGCCACCGCAGTCCTGCTGGCCATCGTGGTGGCGAATCGGCAGAGCTCAGAGGTCGACCCCGACCCGTTGCAGCTGGCCCGGACGCTGCGTTCGATGAATCCCGCCGCGACGCTGCCCGAGGCCGCGACCCCCGGGGTCAACTTCGGTTCGCTACCGGACGAAGACCTCGCCGTGCTGTTCGAGTTCGACACCGTGGAAGACCTGGACGTGATCGCGAACCTCGAGCTGCTGGAGCAGTTCGTGGCAATGGAGGCGCTCGAAGGTTGATGTTCCGGTGCCCCTTCATTCTCGGCCTGCTGGCGGGCCTGCTCGTTCTCGGCGCACTCGTCGTCGGAGCGGACAGCGCCGTGGCCGACGATACCGGGCGGCGGCGTCCGGACGGCTGGCGCAACCCCCAACAAGCTTCGAGGCCCGACCGCTGGCAGCGCGAACGCTTTCGCAACGGTTCCGCGGCCGAGCCACGCGAGCTGCACGAGAAGATGCGGGAGCGCTGGCACGAAGCGACCCCCACGGAGAGCGAAGCCGCCCACAGGAAGATGCGGAAGCGCCGGGGACAGAGGTCGTGGCGAGAGACAGCGGGTGCAGCAGGGCGCTGGGACGAAATTCGCGAACGCCACCTCGAAGCTGGACCCGAGGACCGCCGGGAGATCGCGCGCTCGCTACGGGAGCGGTGGAACGAGCGCGAAAATGGGACGCGGCAGCGCAGGCGCGAGATCTTCCGGCGCCACACGCAGTCGCTTTCGCCGGCGGAACGCCAGAAGCTGAAGCAGCACTGGGTTGAGATGGGGGGGGCGGAGAGAGAGCGATTGCGACGTCGCCTCAGGCATCTCGAGCCCGAGGAGCGCCGGAAGATGGCCGAACGCATGTTCCGTTACCGATCGCTTCCGCAAGCGCAGCAGCAGGAGCTGCGCGACCGGATGATGCAGCTCCGTTCCTTCGAGCCCACCGAGTCGGCGCGCATTCAGCGCAACGCCCGGCAGTTCCAGTCCCTGCCGAAGGCCGAACGGCAGCAGCTGCGCGAAGCCTGGCAACGGTTGCGCGCGCTACCGCCCGATGAGCGCGAGAAGAAGCTCGAGAGCCTGCTGTCGGAAACCCGCTAGTCGGCCCTGCTACTCTTCCGCTGCGCGCTCGGAGATGCTGGAGGAGAAACGTGGGCAAGACCTTTCCGGACATCGATGAGCGCAACGCGCAATTCATCCGCGACCAGCACGTGTTCTTCGTGGCGACGGCGCCGCGCGCCGCCGACGGCCTGTTGAACCTGTCGCCCAAGGGCCTCGACAGCTTCTCGATTCTCGATCCCCATACCGTTGCCTACCTGGACCTGGTGGGCAGCGGGATCGAAACCGTGGCGCACCTACGAGAAAACGCTCGAATCGTGATCCTCTTCTGCGCGTTCGAGGGTCCTCCCCGATTGCTCCGGCTCCACGGAAGGGGCGACGTCGTCGAGCCGGGTGACGCGGAATGGGATGAGCTGGCTGCCCACTATCCGAACTACCCCGGCGCGCGTTCGATCATCCGTGTCCGCCTGGAGCGGATCTCGGATTCCTGTGGGTACGGGGTTCCGCTGTATCAGCATGAAGGCCCTCGAAGCCAGCTCATCGAGTGGGCGGATCGCAAGGGCATCGATGGAATCGAGGCCTACAAGGTGGACCACAACCTCGAGAGCATCGACGGTCTTGCAGGGCTGCGACGAACGGAAGAATCGGCGTGAGCGACAGCTTCACCCTCGAAACCAGTGGATCGAAGGGACATCTCGACATCACCGAGCGCGTGCGTGCAGAAGTGCGCCGGTCTGGAGCCAAGAGCGGACTGTGCTTGGTCATGGTGCTCCACTCGACCGCCGCCATCGTGATCAACGAACACGATGATCCCAACATCGGTACCGACATCATCAAGGCCTTGGACCGCGCCGTGCCCGACCACGCGGGCTGGCTCCACGACCGGATCGACGACAACGCCCATGCCCACATCAAGGCAGCGATTCTGGGGCCGTCCGAACTGCTACCGATCCGTGACGGTGATCTGGTGCTGGGACGCTGGCAGCGGATCCTGCTGCTCGAGTTCGACGGACCGCGCAAGCGACAGGTCCACGTCGAGATCCTGCCGGGCCAACGGGGACGCTAGGCGCTCGGAGCCGTCTTGCGGATGGCTCGGGTTCCGCCCTTGAAGTGGAAGGCATCGAACCCGGTCTTTCGCATCAGCTCCGCCAGATGGGCGCTCATCAACCCGAAGTCGCAGTAAAGGACGTAGGTCTTGCTCTTGTCGAAGCGGGGATACGCCTGGAGGGCGTGGGCAAAGTCGAGGCGCAGGGCATTCGGATAGTGCCAAGCGTCGAATTGATGCCGCGTGCGCAGGTCGATCACGGACGCGTCGTCGGGGACCTTGGTGACCTCGAGCTCGGGCAGGCCGAACGTGTCTACGTTGAGGCTGCGCAGGTCGAAGCTGCTGCGCTTCGAGACGACCTCGTCCAGGATCGACAGGTCCATCCGGTCTTCTTCGGCTTCCACGACCTCGAGGCTCGCGCTGGTGGCCGGACGCTTGGGAACCAGGTTGCAGTATTCGCCTACCACCTTCGATAGCTCGAAGGTTCCGATTTCTTCCGCCATTCGGATGATCTCGTCCTTGTTGCTGCCGACCAGGGGCCGGAGGATCATCTGGCTGGTGGCGCGCGAGATGACCGAGAGGTTCTGGAGCGTCTGGGACGAGACCTGGCCCACCGCTTCGCCGGTGATGATGCCTGTGGCGTGCCGTTCCTGGGCGATGCGCTCGGCCACGCGCAGCATCATGCGCTTCAGCAGGATCTGCCAGTAGCGCTTCGACGTGTGCGTCTGCAGCTCGTCGACGACGGGCTCGAAGTCGATGGCGTGAAGCTGCGGGCGATGGCCGTAGTGCCAGTTGTCGGCGAGTACCTTTGCCACGCGCAGCACGCCGAGCTGGTGAGTTTCACCGCCGAGGTTGCAGAAGACGTATTCGATGGCGACGCCGCGGCGCAGCAGCTGCCAAGCCGCCACGGCCGAGTCGAAGCCACCCGACAACAACGCGACCGCGCGTCCCTCGACCCCGAGCGGAAGACCGGCATAGGCGGGAATGCGCGTGGGGAAGTAGTAGGCCTCACCGTCCATCAGCTCGAGATGAGCCGTGAATTGGGGGTTGGACAGGTCGACGCCGTTCGAGTGCGGCAGCAGAGCGGCGCCCAGCTGGCACTCGACGTCGTGAGCGCTCACGGGCACCCGCGCGCGGTTGCCGACTCGTCGCGCGCGAACTGCGAAGGTCTTGCCGCGGACTTTGTCCTTGAAGACGTCCTCACCCGTGCGAACGATCTCGTCCAGATTCGCCGCCGTGCGTTCGTAGACGAGAGAAACGGATTGGATGCCGAAGACCCGCGTCAGAGGAGCCACCACGGCGTTTTCGGGCAGCTCGACGAAGATTCGGTTGTGGGAGATTCGCACGCGGGGGTCGATCCCCTGGGATGCGATGGCATCTCGGAGATTGTGGAGCAGCCGGCGGACGAACTGGTGGCGCGTGGCGCGCGCCTTGATGCTGATGTCGCCCGAGAACCGGAGCAGGACGAGCTGTGCGTGCGGATCGTCGCCCATGGGGTGGTGTTCCAGCGTCGGTGTCCGGGGAGGATACCAGCGGATCGGATCCTCGCGCTCCTGGGTTGGGCGGCTCATTGCCTTCTGAGGCGCCGCTGACTCCGAGCTTGCGACTCCATCCAAGCTCCCGGGCGCCTGGCCAGCGCCCCTGCACGATCGGCGATCGAGCCTGTACGCGGTCGGGCGCTCTAAAAAGGGCTTGCCGACCGGGATCGCTACAGTGGCTCGCACGTGACGCTTCCCGCTATCGGTGATCTCGACGCACTCCTGCTGGATCTGGATGACACGATCCTGGACGATCGGAGCTCGATCGCTCATTGCTGGAGCGCCGTTCACGACCTGATCCTCGCCGAGGATCCCAGGCTCGTCGGCGTTCCGCTGGCGGCGACGATCGCCGAGGTCACGGAGTGGTTCTGGTCCGATCCGGACCGGGAGCGGGAGGGACGGCTGGATTTGCCTCGGGCCCGCCGCGACATGC
>SMVA01003712.1_pt1 | contig 15269 bp, 14 predicted proteins | sample 2456451 | NCBI WGS metagenome assembly SMVA01 (sample SAMN11095933, study PRJNA526329) | marine sediment metagenome | biome: Marine sediment; feature: Surficial sediment; material: Deep marine sediment; isolation source: Hadal surficial sediment | place: Pacific Ocean | collected 2014-05 | depth...
CCAATACGGTCGCCGTCTCCATCAAAGGCGATGCCCATATCCAGATCGTTCTCGAGCACGTGGGCGCGCAATTGGTGCAGGGTCTCTGTGTCTGTCGGGTCGGGATGATGATTGGGGAACGTGCCATCGATTTCGCCATTCAGGACGTCATGACGCCCGGGCAATCGAGCACAAACCTGGGTCAGCACCTCGCCAAGGGCACCATTGCCTGCGTCCCAAGCGATGTTAAAGGCACCCCCATCAAAGTCTTGCAACAGGCGGTCGATATAGTCTGGCTGAATATCGTCATCACGACAGGACCCAGCGCCTTGTTCATAGTCGCCCGATTGCGCCAGTTCACCCAGACCGACGATGTCGCGCCCAAAGAAAGCCTTCTGGCCGATCATCATCTTGAAGCCGTTGTGGTCGGGTGGGTTGTGGGACCCGGTCACCATAATGCCACCGCCGGCCTGCAACTTGTTCACCGCATAATAAAGCATGGGGGTCGGCCCCAATCCAACGCGCACAACGTCGATGCCACTGGCCTGCAGGCCTGCGACCAAAGCCGCTTCCAGCTCGGGCGAGCTCAGCCTTCCATCGCGACCAACGCAAACGTCTGTGCCGCCATTTCGGGCTACAATTGTCCCGAAAGCCCGTCCAATGGCGCCCGCATCATCTGCGCAAAGCGTCTCGCCAACAACACCCCGGATATCATATTCACGCAGAATAGAAGGGTGAAAGGCATGTCCACTCATAAGGCATCGCCCGCCATAGTTACTTTCATGGGGTCACTCCACTATTCAGTCAGCAATGGCCATTATTCAGTCAGCCAGCAACGGTTTTAATACATCACGCAAGGGGCCGCTCAGATCATCCCGATCGAGGGCCAGCGCAATATTGGCATGCAGATAGCCCACCTTGTCACCACAGTCATAGCGTGTGCCTTCAAAACGGAAACCGTGCATGGGCGCATCACCAATCATCTTGGCCAGCGCATCGGTTAATTGTATTTCGCCCCCTGCCCCGGTTTCGTGGGATTCCAGATAGCCGAAAACATCTGGCTGCAAAATATATCGACCCACGACGGCGTGGCAGGACGGCGCGTCTTCCGGTGCCGGTTTCTCGACCAGGCCTTTAATCTCGACCAAGTCACCTATTGAAACACCAGGATCGATCACCCCATACCGCGAGGTATGTTCTCGGGGCACATCCATCAGGGCCACCATTGAACCGCCCGTCTTGGCCTGTGCGTCAACCATCTGCTTAAGACAGGCAGTGCCACCATAAATCAGATCATCTGCCAGCAATACGGCGAAGGGTTCATCCCCGACCAGATGACGGGCGCACCACACGGCGTGCCCCAATCCCAATGGGCTTTGTTGGCGCGTATAACAAACCTGGCCGGCAACCGGGATGGAAGCCAGCAGATCATCAAGGATCGAACTGTCCGGCCGGTCCTGTAGGATACTCTCCAGTTCGATAGACCGGTCGAAGTGATCTTCAATAGTGGTTTTACCGCGCCCTGTGACAAAAATGAATTCTTCAATGCCTGCAGCCGCAGCTTCTTCGACCGCATATTGGATCAGGGGCTTGTCGACAACAGGCAGCATTTCCTTCGGCATGGCTTTGGTGGCGGGCAAAAACCGGGTCCCCATACCGCCAACAGGGAAAACTGCTTTTCTGATACGATCTGCCATCACACCGCCGCTATATTGCCATCACACTGAAATAATTCTGTAATTCCCGATCTTTATGGATGATTTAGGGGCTGCTGTACAGTCGCCAAACGGTGCCCCCTCAGTCCAGCAATAGGTCTTTTGCCTGATTGATACGCGCGGCGAAATACGTCGACCCACCTTGGTCTGGATGAAATTTCTTCATCAACCGGCGATGGGCGTCCTTTACCTGGCCGTCGGTCGCACTATCCATCAGCCCCAGAACCTCAAAAGCCTCGATCCGTGTCATGGGCGACGTTGAAGCCGCCCCTGCCCTATCCTGACCCTTCGGGCCTTCTTCCTGCCACTCGCCGGCAAAGCGTCGGCCAAGATAGGCGTCGAGCAATCTGGCGCCCTCGGCGTCATTGTCTTCCAGCTCGGCAAACAGTTCCGTCAGGGCATCGCGATCCATCTGATCAAGCATGCGCCCAATGAATTTGCCATCCAGCACTTCGCCGTCCATTTCGCCACTGTCGTGATCCAGCGTCACCCGCAGATGAGATGTCTCAACCTGGGATGTCTGTCCGGCTGACTTGGTGCCACCACCAAAGCCAGGGATGCGTACGCCCGTTGCCAACAAAAACGCACCAACCAGGATAGGCCCAGCCAGTGGGATTGCCCCGCGAGCGGCCATCACGATCCCGATCGCCGCCAAAAACAACGCCGCCATATATCGGGCAAATTTGCGCAATGTGACGGCATCCGCGTTGACCGCCCAATTAACTGCTACGAACAGGCCTAACAATGCCAGCCCACCGAGAAAAATATAATGCACTAGTGCCCCTTCCCTTCCAGCTTCTGAGTTAACTGCAAGATACTACCGCCTTTTCTTTTACCATAATCCTCAAGCGCTTTGCGACCGCCTGCGGCGTAGACAGCAACGGCTTGCAACAGGTCACGTAATTGGGCCGCGCTGTTGGCGTCGAACCGGCACCACGCCCCTTTTGTCAGGCGGGCTATTTCTTTGAAGGTCCGCTCGGCATAGGGTTCATGTCCTTCCTGGAACAAAAAGCACGGAACGCCCATCACGCCCAGCTTGCCGGCCATGGCGCACACGGCGTCGATTTCTTCTTCCACGGCATCGCCGACAAAGACCAGCGCATTGACGTGTCGGTCGGTTGTTTCTTTGATGGCCCGCTTTAACACCCTTTCTATCTGGGTATAGCCGCCTTGGCATTCAATACGAGACATCGCTTTTTGCAGCGGGGCGGCTTCACAGTGCCATTTAGAGGCCCGGCATTCGCGATGACCGCGAAAATAAATCAATTTGGTGTCCAGCCCACCCACTTGTTGTGCGGCCTCGAACATATCGGCCTGCAGATGGCAGGCCTGGTCCCAGGTTGGTTGGCGGCTCATGGTCGCATCCATGGCAAAAATCAGACGGCCACGCTGGTCCGGCGCCTTTTTGACAGGCGTCAAAGACAACTTGTCGAGAAAGGCCGAAATTTCGCTACCTTGGTCTTTGGGCACTATTTTTGGTGTTTTTGAAACCACGTTTCAGTATCGTCCTGCAATGAGCGATATTATCCATACCGTACGCACCATTGACGCGCTGCGCAAACAGGTTTCGATCTGGCGTGCAGATGGCCTGACTGTGTCTTTGGTGCCGACCATGGGCGCACTGCACCGGGGGCACCTGTCATTGGTCGAACTTGGCCGCTCAAAGACCGACAAGGTGATCGCCAGCATCTTTGTCAACCCGACCCAATTTGCCGTCGGTGAAGATCTCGACAGCTACCCGCGCACCGAAATCGAGGATTGCGAAAAACTTGCAGCCATTGGCACAGACCTTGTGTTTATACCCAACACCCGGGAAATGTATCCGGACGGGTTTTCGACTGCGGTCACTGTTGGCGGCATGACTCAGGTTTTGTGTGGCGGCACCAGGCCAACCCATTTCGACGGCGTAACGCTGATCGTCACCAAATTGCTGTTGTCCTGTCTGCCAGACATCGCGATCTTTGGCGAAAAAGACTATCAGCAGCTGATGGTCATCAAGCGCTTTACGGAAGACCTCAATATCCCTGTCGAAATATTGGGTGGCGCCATCGTCCGCGAGGAAGACGGCCTGGCCATGTCGTCGCGCAATCAATATCTGACACCGGCAGAGCGCCAGATTGCCCCCGGTTTTGCCCGGACATTGCGGCAAGCCATTGCAGATATTCTTGATGGCACCCCCGTCCAACAGGCGATTGCGCAGGCCGAGGCCAAGTTATTTGCTATGGGCTTTGACTCTGTCGACTATATCGAAATGCGTGCTGTGCCGTCACTGGAACCCACCGAAGACCCTTCACAGCCGGCGCGGCTGATTGCGGCCGCAACATTGGGTCTGTCGCGCATCCTGGATAATTGGCCCGTGGACAAGACGTCTCGCCCGTCAGAGTAGCCCCAAATCACTCAGAGTAGTCCCAGGTCTTTCAGTTCCGCTGCCATTTCTGGTGACATTTCGCCACTGCTGCTGCGTGGCAGGTCTGCCGGGGCGTCTGCAATGTTCAAGTACCGCCAGCCTTGATGGGCCCGCCTGGGCTGCGGCACAGTATGGATTAAATCGGCATCCAGGAAGATCATGCAATAAGACCGGCCATTGTCATCTTCCAGTTTTTCAACCCTCTGGACTTTTTGCCGGGCCACAAAGTGGCGCTTGATGATCCAATAAACAGACCCACCATCACACAGTTCTTCGGCACGCTTTGGTGCGTTGCGAGTGGTCATCCAGGTAAAGTCCGGGTCACCGGGTTCTGCCCCCGACTCGGCACGGGCCTCCAGCACATCATGAAAGTGTTCCAGGCTTTCAATGCCCACAGCTGGTCGGGATAGGTGGACAGCCATGCTAGACCAGGTACTTTGCTGCCAGGCTCAAAAAGGCAAAGAAACCAACCACATCGGTAATGGTGGTCACAAATACACTAGAGGCCACCGCCGGGTCGATCCCCGCCTTGTGCAAGCCAAGGGGGATCAGTATCCCTGCCAGAGCCGCGACAATCATGTTGATGATCATCGCCGCAGCAATCACGAAACCCAACATCTGTATATCGAACCATAAAGCGGCGACAACGCCCATGATCACGGCAAACAAGATGCCATTGATAACCCCCACCACGGCCTCACGGCTGATGGTGCGCAGGGCGTTGCTGGACGTCAGCTCTTTGGTGCCCAGTGCCCGCACAGCAATGGTCAGCGTCTGTGTGCCTGCATTACCCCCCATGCTGGCGACGATGGGCATCAGTACCGCCAAGGCGACCATCTGTTCAATGGTGCCGCCAAATTGACTGATGACGATGGATGCCAGAATGGCGGTGCCCAGATTGGCGAACAACCAGACAAAACGATCCCGCGTCGTTTGGAACGTCGATTCGTGAATGCCGCCATCGCCAACGCCGCCCAGCAGCATGATGTCTTCTTCGGCTTCTTCCTGAATCACATCGACAATGTCATCGATCATGATCGACCCAATCAACCGGTTGCTATCATCCACCACCAAAGCAGACACAAGGTCATATTGCTGCACGAGAAAGGCCACTTCTTCCTGGTCCATATTCGCGGGTACAAGGATCGGCTCGTGCTCCATGATCTCGGCAATATCAACGTCACGTTTGGTCCGCAAGATGCGGTTGAGCGGGATGGTCCCCACCGGCTTCATCATCGCGTCGACCACAAAAATTTCGTAGAAGTCTTCGGGCAAATCTTCATCTTCACGCATGTGGTCGATGGTTTGGCCGACAGTCCAGTATGTTGGGACCGAAATAAAGTCCTGCTGCATCAGGCGGCCGGCACTGTCTTCGGGGTAACTTAGGCCCGCCTCCAGCTCAAATCGTTCTTCATCCGGTACGGCATCGAGAATTTCCCGTCGCTCGGATTCATCCAGATCTTCAATGACATAGACCGCGTCATCCGTATCCATCTCAGCAACGGCGGCAGCGATTTCCTGCGGTTCCAGCAGGTCAATGACCTCGTCTCGGACAGTTTCTTCCAACTCGGACAAGGCCTCTGGGTCCAAATCCTCCAGGAAGGCATCTATGAAGCGACGCAGATTGCGAGACGTCAGCTGTTCCATCAGGTCGGCCTGATCAGCGGCGTGCAAATCGGTCACGGTTTTGCGAATTGCGTCGAGTTCGCCCGCCTTCAGGGCGGTGGCGACGTCTTCGACAAGGCTGGCAGGGACACCATACAGTTCCGCGTCACCGGGCTGGATACCGTCCTCTGTGGTGCTCTGTGATTGTTCGTTCTCAAGCATCCCAAATCCCCGTTCAGACCAACCAAATTTGTTCGTCCATGCCCCTGGCGGACAGCATAGTGAAAAGACCAGCAGGCATAAAGCCCGCTGTACTTAAAAACGGATTGGGTCCGTTAGATCACCAAGATAATGGTGCGGTCGAGAAGACTCGAACTTCCACGGGGCGTTAACCCCACAGCGACCTCAACGCTGCGCGTCTACCAATTCCGCCACGACCGCGAATTGGAGATTGGAACTATCAAATAGTGCCCCAACCTTCAAGAGTAATGTCGAAGATAGTCGGCGATAGCTAGATATTTTCGCCGATATGGATGCCGCACTCGGTCTTGTCAGTGCCAGCCCAACGGCCAGAGCGATAATCTTCGCCTTCTTCGACGCGGCGCGTGCAGGGCATGCAACCAATCGACAGGTACCCGTCAGCCACCAAAGGATGCTTTGGCAGGTCATGCGCCTTGGCAATCGCCTGCAGATCTTCCATGCCATGATTGGCCAGTGGGTTGATCTTGATCTGCCCGGGTGCGCCCTCAATCAAGTCCAGGTCAGCCCGCGCGTCGGTCTGAAAGCGCTTGCGGCCGGTGATCCAGGCATCAAAACCCACAATTTCCCGATCCAGCGGACGGGTCTTGCGCAGATCACAGCACGCGTCCTGATCACGGGTCCACAGCAGGCCGTTTTTGTCTTCGGCTTCAATTTCACTAGCATCTGGCTTGATGGCGCGGATGTCTGTCAGGCCAAAGCGTTCACCCAAAATACGGCTGTAGCGCAGGGTTTCACCGAACAGCTTGCCTGTGTTCAGAAACAGAATGGGCGTGGATGGGTCGATGTCTGCGACCATCTCGATCAGCACAGCGGATTCAGACCCGAACGATGACACAAGGGCAATACGGTCCTTGAAGACGTCCCTGATCATGACTTCCAACAGGTCCTTGCCTTGCAAATCGCCATATTGGGCGATCAGGGTAGCGGCATCTGCCGTGTCTGTATCTGTGTTCACTGGCGCGGCCATATTCATGCCAACCATCCGTTCTGTTCTATTAATTCTTGTGTTTTGGCGGCGACACTCTTCATGTCGTCACCTTCTTTGATCCAGGCCTGCCGAGCGTCCGCGACCTGGTCAACGATGCCAGCCCATTCATCACCAAACTGGCCCTCAAGCGACCGGCGCAATTGCCGCGCAAGCCCCGGGCTTTTACCCCCTGTTGACGCTGTCAGCAACAAATCACCGCGCCGCACGACGGCGGGCATATGGAAATCGCACTGGCTGGTCAAATCCTCGACATTCACCAGCGCGCCTGCAGCCTTGGCAGACTGGGTCAGTTCAGCCGAAATCTCGGCATCCAACCCGGCGATAAACACCACTTGGGCCGCGGCCAGATCGCTCTCGGTCGGCAGTTGTCCGGCGGCAAAATCGAAGCTTGTCACATCAGCGCCGCCAGCCTGTAACTGTTGAACCCGCCGCTCCATTGCAGACCCCTGGCCAATCACAGCCATGCTGACATTCCGGGGATCTAGAACGATGGGCACCACGGGCCATTCCTTACAAGATTACGCCAACAGGCCGAGCCCATGTTGACGGGTTAGGTATATTAGGGTCCCAAGTTATAATCACAAGGTTTAATGTAGAAATAATTATTTTACATATATTTAGTGTATATATGAGAATCTCGACTTTCTAGCATGAAAAGTCTAGATTCTCTGCAAGTTTCGACAATATGGATGCCCCCGTCGCCATGGAATGGAAATCGTCAACAGGTCTGGTCCCGTATGAAGACGCGTTGTCTTTTATGGAAGATCGCGTCTCGGCTCTCGCTGCTGGCGATGACGCGGATGAGTGCATCTGGTTTCTGGAACACCCACCCCTCTACACAGCCGGCACCAGCGCTGATGACTCCGATCTGCTGACCAAGGACCGCTTTCCCGTCTACCAGACAGGGCGTGGCGGGCAGTATACCTATCATGGGCCGGGCCAACGGGTGGCCTATGTGATGATCGACCTGTCGAAGCGCAGCTTTGACGTCAAAAAATACGTCTTCAACCTGGAACAATGGATCATCGACAGCCTTGCCAGCCAGGGCATCAAAGGTGAACGCCGCAAAGGTCGGGTCGGCATCTGGGTGGACAGAGGCACACACGAAGACAAAGTTGCCGCCATCGGTGTGCGCATATCCCGCCGCATCACCTTCCACGGCATCGCCATCAATGTGAACCCCAACCTGGAACATTTCAGTGGCATCATCCCCTGCGGCATTAATGCGCATGGCGTGACGTCATTTGAGGATTTGGGCATTCAAGCCAGCATGGCAGATCTCGACGAAGCGCTACGGGCCAACCTGCCGGACTTTATTGCGGAACAGACCGCCCTGTCAGCTGGTGAACAGGCGGATAGTCATGCCCCTCTTCACGCTGGATGAATTAGAGCAAGCAACCAAAATTGTGCGGACATTGGTGCCGCCCACGCCCGCTTATGCGTGGCCATTGCTGGCCAAGCGCACGGGCGTTAAAATTGTCGTCAAGCACGAAAACCACACGCCAACAGGTGCCTTCAAGGCCCGCGGTGGCATTGTTTACGCCGAGGCGCTTCGTCGGTCTGGCCAGCTGCCCAAGGGATTGATTACGGCCACACGCGGCAACCACGGCCAGTCCGTCGCTATTGGCGCAGCCCGTGTTGGCATTCCAGCAGTGATCGTCGTCCCAAAAGGCAATTCGGTAGAAAAAAACGCGGCGATGCAGGCGCTCGGGGGTGAACTCATCATCGCCGGAAAGGATTATGACGAAAGCCGGGTGATCGCCACACAATTGCAGCAAGAGCGTGATTATCTATTTGTCCCCGCATTTCATCGTGACCTGGTCATCGGTGTCGCCACCTATGCCCGCGAGTTGCTCACGAGCCATCCAGACCTGGACACCATCTATGTGCCCATCGGCATGGGCTCGGGCGTATGTGGCCTTATTACTGTGCGCGACTTGCTCGGCAGCAAGACGAATATTGTGGGTGTCGTTGCGGAAAATGCGCCGGCCTTCGCCCTGTCCATGGCCGCTGGCAAACCGACACCGACCAAAACTGCCAACACTTTTGCCGATGGTATGGCGTGCCGTGAACCGCAATCAGAGCCCTTCGACATCGTTTTCAAAGGCGCCGCGCGAATTGTCAGCGTCAGCGAAGATGAAATAGCCGAGGCGAGCCGAATTCTCTATACCGATACCCACAATCTGGCGGAAGGCGCCGGCGCGGCGTCCCTGGCTGCACTGATCAAGGAAAAAGACCAACTCGGGGGCAAGCAAGCCGGGGTCATTCTGTCTGGCGGCAATATCGATATGTCGGCCTTCGAGCAAATCCTGCGCGGCGAAACGCCCAAAGCCTGACGCCAGAGTATCCCCGCCGTTAGGGCTTCGGATCCATCGGCATTTGCGGGGCCAGGCCCGCGCTTTCAATATGCTCGGCAAGCTCAAGGCAGGTTAACTCCGACCATTGCCGCCCTGTCAGCAACACCCCAACGGGCAAGCCATCAACCATACCCGCGGGTACCGCCGCCGACGGCAAGCCCAGCACATTGCCGGGACAGACGGGCCTGAAGGTTTCTATCATATAACGCGCGCCATCTGGGCCGCCCATGGCGTCCTGCCCGGCAAGCAGTGGCAACTGCGTCCATGTCGGGGTCAACAACGCATCCCAATCGGCATAAAAATCAATCCAGGCGCGCTGCAAATTGTACCGGTTCTGCAGCGCTGCTATTCGCCGGTCAGCGTTGATGGGCCCATAGGCCTCGATTGTATTCCGCAGGAAATCAGCCGAGCTTTCTGAAATCATCGACTCCATGGCATCAAAACCGACTGTGATATCGCCCACTACATAGTCGATCCAGCAATCCAGCGTTTGGGTATATTCCGGCATGTCGACTTCCTCGACAATGACGCCTGCGCTTTCCAGGGCCTTGGCGGCATTGGTCACGACTTCTGCCACGCGGGGATCGGTTTCCCCACCTGGGGGCGCGGCCATAATTGCGACACGTTTCTGCCCTTCCCTGCCTTCCAGCGGAATGGGCATCGACAACGGGTCGCGTGGATGCTCGCCAGACAAAACCTGCAGCCCCAGCCGCACATCGCCAACATTGCGGGCCATGGGCCCTTCAGCAGCAAATTGCTGCATCATCACAGCATTCGAATCGGGGGGAATATCGCCCACCCGGGGCACGCGCCCTGTGGTTGGTTTGATCGACGCAATGGAACAGCACGAAGCCGGGCTGCGCAGCGAGCCGCCCAAATCGTTGCCAAGCCCAATGGGGCTCATGCCCGTTGCCAGGGCCACGGCCTCACCGCCCGAGCTACCGCCGGTGGTGTGGTCCTTACTCCAGGGGTTGATGGTCTGGCCATGCAGCAGGCAATCTGTGTGCAGACGCAGCCCAAGGTCCGGCAGGTTCGTGCGCGCCAGCGGCACACCGCCAGCCTGTTTCATGCGCTCAACAACCGGAGCATCTTTTGGCGCGATGGACTCTTTGAAGGCGGGCACACCGCAGTCGGTGGCCATACCGGCCACATCAATATTCGACTTGATGGTGAAGGGAACACCCGCCAAAGGCCCCAATGCTTCGCCTCTTGCGCGGGCTTCATCGGCTTCCCTGGCAGCTGCGAGCGCTTGGTCATCCATTCTGGTAACGATGGCATTGAGGCCAGAATTAACCTCGTCAATCCGCGCCAGATGCGCCGTGATAATTTCGGTCGATGAAACCTCGCCCTGCGCAAAGGCTGTTGCCAGATCTCTCGCCGACATTTGCCAAAGTTCCATATCCCTGCCCCCAAGCCTTCTGAATTAAAGGGGCAGTATATCCATTTCCCATTGCTTGGGGCCCATATTGTTCCCCGAGGCACTCCAGCAAGGCAGCCAGATTTATTGCACAGCAAACTGCTGAATTAGCTTAAGCCCTACTCAAATTCCATGATCACCTGGTCGACGGCGAAGCTGTCGCCGGGGGTGGCCAGGACTTTGGCGACCACGGCGTCTTTTTCGGCGCGCAGGATGTTTTCCATCTTCATGGCCTCGACTACGGCCAGCGGTTGCCCGGCGAAGACTTCGTCGCCTTCTTCTACCGCTACCGACACAATCAGGCCAGGCATGGGGCACAACAACAGTCGTGACGTATCCGGGATTACCTTTTCGGGCATCATGGCTGCCAGTTCGGCCAGGCGCGGCGTGCGCACCATGGATTCCAGCGAGGCACCGGCATGGGTCAGGCGATAGCCACCATCGATGCGGTCCATCTCGACACTGATAGGAGCGCCATTGACCAGGCCACTGAATATTGGCTGGCCGGGCAACCAATCACTGTTGATGGTCAGGAAACGACCTTCGAAGAAGACGTCCCAGCCAACAGTCCCTGGCTTGAAGGTCACCGGATAATCGACCTCATCCAGATTAACAACCCAGTCTTCACGACGAGGGGCCGGGACATTGCCAACCTGGCCCGTAATGGTGCTTTGGCGACTGCGTTCACGCAGATCGGCCACCAGCGCCACCGCGATCAATGTATCGACAGTTGCCTGGGGCAGGTTTGCCCCTTGAAAGCCGTCGGGATATTCCTCGGCAATAAAGTTGGTGGACAGATCGCCTTTTTTGAAACGCGGATGCGCCATCACGGCTGACAGGAAGCCCACATTGTGGGAAATACCGCGCAGATAATAGGCGTCCAGTGCCTGGCTCATGCGGCTGATGGCCTCTTCACGGGTGGGCGCATAGGTGCACAATTTGGCAATCATCGGGTCATAGTACATCGAGATTTCCGAGCCTTCTTCGATGCCCGTGTCGATGCGCACGCCTTCCATGTCGGTCGGCGGTGAATAGCGTGAAATCCGGCCAATGGATGGCAGGAAGTTGCGCAGAGGGTCTTCGGCATAAACGCGGCTTTCGATGGCCCAGCCTTCCAGGTGGATGTCTTCTTGCTTGAGGTTCAGCACCTCGCCATAGGCGGAACGGATCATCTGTTCGACCAGATCAACGCCGGTGATCAGTTCCGTGACCGGATGTTCCACCTGCAGGCGGGTATTCATTTCCAGGAAGTAAAAGCCGCCACTGGGGTCGACGATCATCTCCACGGTGCCCGCGCTGTCATAATCCACAACTTGCGCCAGTGCGACGGCCTGTTCGCCCATCTGCTTGCGCATGTCTTCATTCAGGAAGGGGCTGGGGGCTTCTTCAATCACCTTTTGGTGGCGCCGCTGGATCGAGCATTCGCGTTCGCCGAGGTAAATAATATTGCCATGCTTGTCGCCCAGAACCTGGATTTCGATATGGCGTGGGTCTTCGATAAACTTTTCGACAAAAATCCGGTCATCACCAAAGCTGGAAATGGCCTCGTTGGTGGCCGACGTAAAGCCTTCTTCAGCCTCGGCATCGTTAAAGGCGATGCGCATGCCCTTGCCACCGCCACCGGCAGAGGCCTTCAGCATCACTGGATAGCCGACTTCCTGGGAAATTTTGACGGCTTCCTTGGCGTCTTTGATCACGCCCATATGGCCAGGTATGGTGCTGACACCTGCCGCTGCCGCCAGCTTTTTGGATTCGATCTTGTCGCCCATGGCCTGAATGGCCCGGACATTTGGCCCAATAAAGGCAATGCCGCGTTTGGACAACTCGTTGGCGAAAACGGCATTTTCAGACAAAAACCCATAGCCCGGATGGACCGCTTCTGCCTTGGTTTGCTCGACGGCATCCAAAATTTTGTCCATCACCAGATAGCTTTCAGCCGCCGCCGCTGGGCCAATGAACACAGCCTCATCGGCCATCTTGACGTGCAAGGCATCGCGGTCGGCTTCGGAATAGACGGCAACGGTTTTGATGCCCATCAGGCGGGCGGTTTTGATAACGCGGCAGGCGATTTCACCGCGATTAGCAATCAGAATCTTCTTAAACATGGGGTGATCCTTGTCCTTGGCGCGGCAGCTTAAAGCGGCAAATTATCGTGTTTTTTCCAGGGCATGCTGACATCCTTGTTTTTCAGGATGCGCAGGGCGCCAGCGACACGCTTGCGGGTTGAATGGGGCATGATCACCTCGTCAATGAAGCCACGGCTGGCGGCCACAAAAGGGTTGGCAAAACGATCTTCATATTCCTGGGTGTGGGCAGCGATCTTGTCATCATCGCCAATATCCTTGCGGAAGATAATTTCCACTGCGCCCTTTGCACCCATCACCGCAATTTCGGCTGTGGGCCAGGCGTAGTTCACATCACCACGCATGTGTTTGGAGCTCATGACGTCATAAGCGCCACCGTAGGCCTTGCGCGTAATCACCGTCACCTTTGGCACCGTTGCCTCGCCGATGGCGAATAAAAGCTTTGCACCGTGTTTGATGATACCGCCATATTCCTGGGTGGTCCCGGGCAGGAAGCCCGGCACGTCGACAAGGGTGACAATGGGGATGTTAAAGCAGTCGCAGAAGCGCACGAACCGCGCGCCCTTTCGTGACGATCCAATGTCCAGACAGCCAGCCAAAACCATGGGCTGATTTGCCAGAATACCGACTGTTGATCCTTCGATGCGACCAAAGCCAATAATAATATTCCCCGCAAACCCGGGCTGTATTTCCATGAAGTCGCCTTCATCAACCAGCTTTTCGATCAACTCCAACATGTCATAGGGCTTGTTGGGATTGTCTGGGATCAGTGTATCAAGGGACATTTCGATACGGTTCGGGTCGTCATAACTTTCGCGGACCGGTGGTTGTTCGCGATTGTTCAACGGCAGAAAATCATAAAAACGACGGGTCTGCAACAACGCCTCGACATCATTTTCAAACGCCAGATCCGCAACCGAAGATTTTGTTGTATGCGTGATAGCACCGCCCAGTTCTTCTTGGGTCACTTCTTCCTGTGTCACGGTTTTCACGACATCGGGACCGGTGACAAACATGTAGGAGGTATTTTTGACCATGAAGATGAAATCTGTCATGGCCGGGGAATACACGGCGCCGCCAGCACAGGGGCCCATAATGACCGACAATTGCGGAATAACGCCAGACTGTTCGATATTCCTCTGGAATACCTCGGCATAGCCCGCCAGGGACGCAACGCCTTCCTGAATACGCGCGCCGCCAGAATCGTTCAATCCAATGACAGGGGCGCCAACTCTGGCCGCCATATCCATGATCTTACATATTTTTTCGGCGAAGGTTTCAGACAAGGCCCCCCCAAAGACGGTGAAATCTTGTGAGAAAACAAAAACCAGACGACCGTTGATGGTGCCCTGCCCCGTGACCACGCCATCACCAGGGATTTTGTTCTTTTCCATGCCGAAATCGGTGTTCCGATGTTCGACAAACATGTCGTATTCTTCAAAGGATCCGTCGTCCAACAGAACTTCAAGCCGTTCCCGCGCCGTCAGCTTGCCACGACTGTGCTGAATATCGATGCGGCGTTGTCCGCCGCCGAGCCGGGCTCTGGCGCGACGTTTTTCAAGTTCCTGTAAAATATCTTGCATGATATCCCCTGAAAGAGAGTGTATTCGGTAATTGCCCTGAATTCTGCACAGAGAATCCAAGAACGCTTCGTATAGCAAAGGCCATTCGGTTTTGTAACAGAAACCGACGTGTTTGGCAGGGTTAGAGGCTTGTTTTTTACAGTGTCAATTTATCCCAATGCGATGACAAATTTCTGTGCGGCGACCATCTCGGCTATTCGAATATTATGGCGCTCTTCGGCTTCTTCATCAGTGCCCCATAATTTTGTCTGCCAACGGTCTTCCATGTGGCTGATCTCGTAGGCTTCCTCGGCTTGCAGACGCCCCCTTAGAACCGCCAGCGCAATGATCAGCGAGCCGGTAATATGGGTCATGCGGTCCACCGCTGCCAACGCAAAATTGTCGCACGCCGCCACCAGGTCTTTTGCCGTCTGAAGGGCCGCGTCAGACTGTGTGACTCTGACAATCCCACGGGCAACAGTAAGGTCGATCTGCAAATCAGATGCCGCCCAGTCCAGCAGAGGTTGCCAGGCTTTTGTTTGTTCCTCCAAAAGTTCTTGCGGGTCGTCAGCGCGATAGCACAATAAGTCCGAGCCAGCATAAGCGGCTGTTTCGTCGATGACCATGTGGCGTGAAATACGCGTCCGGTCCAGGGCCGCATAAGCCAGGGTGGTCAGCCGCATGACAGACTGGTCCAACTCGCCTTCCTGTGCGTCCCATTCAGATGCAATGGCCTGCGCCAACGCTAATGTCGGCACAATAAAAGGCGTTGTGGCGGGCGTTCTGATAGCACGGCCATCCAGTGTCACCGTGAAGCCCGTTTCTGCAGGCGCTGCCGTGGCGGCCTTGTAAAATCTTTTCATCGCAACTCTTCCAACAGGCTTTCCAACCTGC
>SMVA01371730.1_pt1 | contig 15269 bp, 14 predicted proteins | sample 2456451 | NCBI WGS metagenome assembly SMVA01 (sample SAMN11095933, study PRJNA526329) | marine sediment metagenome | biome: Marine sediment; feature: Surficial sediment; material: Deep marine sediment; isolation source: Hadal surficial sediment | place: Pacific Ocean | collected 2014-05 | depth...
CATAATGGTTTCTAATTCAGCAATACAGGCAGCGGTGGTGGGTATTGGCCAGACCAAGTATCAAACCAAACGTGGCGATGTTTCCATCGCGGGGCTGGTGCGCGAGGCGGCGATCAATGCCTTACAGGACGCAGACCTCACCTTTGAGGATATCGACGCGGTGGTTATCGGCAAGGCGCCGGACATGTTCGAAGGTATCGTCATGCCTGAATGTTATTTAACCGATGCCCTGGGCTGCAATGGCAAGCCCATGTTTCGCGTGCACACGGCGGGTTCAGTGGGCGGTTCAACCGCGCTGGTGGCGGCCTCCCACGTGCAAAGCGGGACATTCAAACGGGTCCTCACGGTTACTTTCGAGAAACAGTCTGAGTCCAATGCGATGTGGGCATTGTCCTCGCCGCAGCCGTTCGCAGTACACCTGAATGCGGGAGCCGGGGGATATTTCGCCCCCATTATTCGCGAGTACATGCGTCGGTCGGGCGCACCGTATGATGTGGGTATCAAAGTGGCGGTTAAAGATCGCCTCCACGGCGCTCGCAATCCGCTGGCGCATTTGCAATTGCCGGATATAAGCATGAAGGAAGTGGAGGAGTCCATGATGCTGTGGGACCCCATTCGCTTTTTGGAGTCCTGTCCCTCGTCAGATGGCGCCTGTGCCATGGTGATTGTGTCGGAGGATCTGGCCAACGCCTCGCCCAAACCACCCGCCTGGATACGCGGTTGTGCCATGCGCTCAGAACCGACCATGTATGCGGGTCGCGAAGAAGTTAATCCGCAAGCCGGCCGAGACTGCGCGGCAGATGTCTACCGGCAGGCCGGTATAACAAATCCGCGCAGGGATTTGGATTGTGCCGAGGTCTACGTGCCCTTTAGTTGGTATGAGCCTATGTGGCTGGAAAATCTTGGCTTCGCTGAAGAGGGCGAAGGGTGGAAGTTAACCGTGGCCGGGGCTACCTCGCTCGATGAGGGGGGAGATATCCCCTGGAACTGCTCCGGCGGTGTGTTGTCATCCAATCCCATCGGCGCGTCCGGTATGATTCGCTTCGCGGAGGCTGCTCGCCAGGTGCGCGGCGATGCCGGTGATCATCAGGTAGAAGGCGCTAAGCTGGCATTGGGTCATGCCTACGGCGGCGGCGCTCAATTTTTTGCCATGTGGGTTGTTGGCGCGGAAAAATCCTAGGGAATAAAACAATGGCTAAACATTTCAATATTGCAGACATGTATGAGTTGGTTGCCGATAAAGTGCCGACCAGGGTTGCCCTGGTGTGCGGCGATCAACGCGCAAGCTTTGCCCAGTTGGAGCAGCGCGCCAATCAGCTTGCCCATTATCTTGCCAGTCGCGGCGTAAAGCCGGGCGACCATGTCGGGCTGTATCTCTACAACTGCAATGAATACCTGGAGGGTATGCTGGCCTGCTTTAAGCTCCGCGCTGTGCCCATCAACGTCAACTACCGCTACGTGGAAGAGGAGCTGAAATACATCTTTGATAATTCCGATATGATCGCCTGCATCCACCATCGGGAATTTACCCCCCACATCGCGGCGATCAACTCGCCCATAGACACCTATGTCTACGTAGAGGACGACAGTGGCTGCGATACCGGGGCCATCTCTACCGTTGAGTATGAGGCGGCCACAACCGGGCAATCTGCGGACCGTGATTTTGCCGAGCGCTCGGATGATGATTTGTTCATCCTCTACACCGGCGGTACCACTGGAATGCCGAAGGGGGTGATGTGGCCCCACAAGAGTATCTTCTACGCCGCTATGGGTGGCGGTGGTTGGTTTCACCCCGATGGCGCGATTACCGCCCCGGAACAAATCGCCTCGCGGATAGGTGATTTCCCCATTATCGGCATGCCGCTGGCACCGCTCATGCACGGCGCTTGTTGGTGGTTTGCCTGTATTCAATTGCTGGCGGGCAATACCGTTGTGCTGAATCCCGAGCACTCCCTGGTGGGTGATAGCGTGTGGGATATTGTCGAACGAGAGAAAGTGAACTCTCTTACCATTGTGGGAGATGCAATGGCGGTTCCCCTGTTGGATTCCCTGGCCGCTAACCCCGATCGTTGGGAATTGGGCAGCGTGTTCAGCATCGGCTCTGGCGGCGCGGTATTTTCCGAGAGCAAACAGGAGGCCTTCCGGCAGCAATTTCCCAATGTCTTCATCATGAATTCCTTCGGCTCCTCCGAGAGTGGCAACATGGGTATGGACGGCGGCGGAAAGAAAGGTAAAGGCTTGGGCAATGTCAGCAAAAGCGATTTCATGTCGGTAGTGAGCGATGAAGAGGGTGAGCCCCACCGACATGTTGCGCCGGGGGAGTCGGGTATCTTCGCGCGCAGTGGCTACATTCCGCTGGGCTATTATAACGATCCGGAAAAAACGGCCAAAACCTTCGTCGAGGTAGACGGCGAGACCTGGTTGCTGGTGGGCGATGAAGCGGAGTTGGAGGAGGATGGCAGCATCACGGTTTTTGGCCGTGGCTCAAACTGTATCAATTCGGGCGGGGAGAAGATTTTTCCGGAGGAAGTTGAACAGGCACTAAAAGGCCACCCCGCCATATTTGATTGTCTGGTGGTGGCGACACCCGATGAGCGCTTTGGTAGCAAAGTGACTGCGCTGGTCTCACTCAGGGGTGATGCCACGCTCACCCTCGAGTCTGCGCAGGAGGAGGCGCGCAAGCACATTGCCAGTTATAAGGTGCCCCGGGAATTACACATAGTGGACGAGGTGCCCCGCGCGCCCAGCGGCAAACCCGCCTACCCGAAAGCCCTGGAGATTGCCCTGGCGGGCAGCCATAAAGCCGGTTAAGCAGGTCGAAATGGCGCCGCGCGCAAGCCCTGAATAAATAAACAAGTGCAGGAGTAAATAATGGCCGAACTGGACATAAGCACCAGCGATTGCATCATCGAGCAAGAGGGCAAGGTGCTTATCGTGACACTCAATCGTCCGCAGGCAAAAAACGCCTTTAGCCCGGAAATGCTGCTGGGTATGTATAAAGCCTGGCGCCGTCTGGATGAAGATGACGAGTTGTGCTGCGCGATTCTTACCGCCAACGGCGATACGTTTTGCGCGGGCATGGATTTGAAAGCCGGGGCGGATGGCGATCATCGCTCCACCGAAGAATTTATGAACCTGATGGCCGAGGTGCCCAATATTCACTGGCAGGCGCTACTGCGGGACAATCGCCCCAATAAGCCGCTCATTCTCGCGGTGGAAGGCTATGCCCTGGCTGGTGGTACCGAGATATTGCAGGGCACCGATATTCGCATCGGTGGTGAAAGTGCCATCTTCGGTGTAACCGAAGTTGCCCGGGGGCTCTACCCCATGTCCGGTTCGACGATACGCCTGCGCCGACAAATCCCCTACTGCCTGGCGGCGGAAATGCTGTTGTGTGGCGACCATATCACGGCACAGCAGGCCTTGGCTTTTGGTCTGATTAATCGTGTGGTCGCCGATGGTACAACTCTTGAAGTGGCGAAACAATTTGCCGCCAAGATTTGCGCCAACGGCCCGCTCGCTGTGAAGGCAGTGGTCCGCTCGCTGCGTCAGCATCAGGAGTGTATGAGCGAAGACGACGCCATGCTGGCGTCGGACGAGTTAGCGGGGCCGGTATTTGCCTCAGCGGATGCGAAAGAGGGGATGAAGGCATTTAAAGAGAAGCGAGATGCGGTATTTACCGGTAAATAGGCGATAATGCCGCTCCCCAACGCTAGCGAGATTTCAGGAATGAATAACAGCCCAGAAATTTTCAATGATATTGTCGATCGCCGCCGCTCCCTACGCGCCTTTCAACCACAGGCGGTGCCCGCGGAGACATTGGAGGTTATTTTTGAAACCGCCATGAAATCCCCCAGCAATTGCAATACCCAGCCCTGGATTGTGCACGTCGTGTCCGGCGAGAAACTGGAAGTCTTACGCGGTAAAATGCCCGGGGAATTCATGGATGGGAAGCTCAGTATGGACTTTCCCTATGACGGTTCCTATGAGGGAGTTTATAAGGAACGGCAGTATGGTTCCGCCCAGGCCCTGTATGACTCGGTTGGCATCACCCGGGCGGACAAAGCGCTCAGACAGGAAACCTTTATGCGCAACTTTTCCTTTTTTGATGCGCCCCATGTTGCCTTTTTGTTTTTGCCCGAGCCCTTTGGTCTGCGCGAAGCGGCGGATCTGGGCATGTTTGCCCAAACACTGATGTTGGGTTTGACGGCGCATGGTCTGGGTAGTTGCCCGCAAACCTCGCTGAGCTTTCAGGTTGACCTGGTGCGCGAGACCTTGGACATAGAGGCATCAAATAAGCTGTTGTTCGGTATTTCCTTTGGTTACCCGGACGACGATGCCGCCATTAATTCCTGTATGACCTCCAGAGCCGGGCTGGCGGATATCGTCTCTTTTCATCAATAAGTCGGAGGTCCCAACATGGAGGACACTGTTCTCACCGAAAATCGCGATGGCGTGCTGGTTGTCACCCTCAACCGGCCAGCAAAGAAGAACGCGATCAATAATGCAATGTGGATTGCCCTGCGCGAAACATTTCTTGCAGCAGATAGCGATAGCTCGGTTACCTGTATATTACTGACCGGCGCGGGAGACGATTTTTGTGCGGGGGTGGATCTTGCGAGTTTCGGTGAACTGGCCGAGGGCGAGGAACACCCCTTTGAATCCTCCGCCAAAGCGGTTGCCGCGTTTGGTAAACCGGTGGTTGCCGCGGTGAAGGGAATTGCCATAGGCGGTGGAGCCACCATCTTGTTTCATGCCGATATCGTGTACGTGGGGGAGGGGCTGCGCATGCGTTTGCCCTTTGCCAATCTCGGCCTGGTGCCGGAGTGGGCCAGCAGCTATATGCTACAGGCGAATATCGGTGCCCAACGCGCCGCCGAGTTGTTTTACACTGCACAGTGGATAAGTGCCGACAAGGCCCGCGATTGTGGCATTGCCGCTGCGGTGTTGCCCGACGACCAGGTTTTCAATCACGCATTGGCAAAGGCGGAAGAAATTGCCCAGTGGCCGGTGAACGCACTGCGCGAGATTAAGTCCTGCTTGAGGTTGCCTCACCGAGCCAACATCGAAGCCGCGTTCGAACAGGAACAGGCCGCGATGGCGAGACAGGCGGGATCGCCGGAAAATATTGAAGCCATCACGGCCTTTATGGAAAAACGACCAGCGAATTTTCGCAATTTGTAAGCGATCGGCCCGGCCATCAGATAGGGCCAGCCCTCAGGCCTGGATGAATTCGGTTACTTCCAGGTTAAATCCCGACAGGGCGTTGAAGCGAATCGGGGCAGACATCATACGCATTTTACCCACGCCCAGGCGCTTCAATATCTGGGCGCCGGTGCCGATGACGCGGTAGTTTTGTCCCGCCACAGCTTCACTGTGGCCGGTGACGGTGGAGGTAGTGGGGAACTGCATCACCTCCGCCAGTTGTTGCTGCGGGCTCACCTTCTGGCCGATTAGCACGATGACGCCCTTCTCTTCTTTGGCGACGCACTCCATGGCGCGCCGCAAAGACCAGCCCGGTTTGGCGGTTTTAATCCGAGTGCCTAGAACATCCCGCAATGTGCTGACGGTTTGCACCCGCACTAACACTTCCTCGGCTTCGCAAATGTCTCCTTTGGTCAACGCGTAGTGGACAGTCTCATCCACCAGATCCAAAAAAGTGTGTAACTGGAACTCACCGAATTCGGTTTCAATTACTTTGCTGTCGCGCAAATCCACCGACTGCTCGTGCAGGGAGCGATATTCGATCAGGTCGGCAATGGTGCCCATCTTCAGCTGATGCTTGGCGGCGAATTCTTCCAGTTGTGGCCGCCTGGCCATGGTGCCGTCTTCGTTCATAATTTCGACGATCAATGACGCGGGCTCGAAGCCGGCCATGCGCGCGAGGTCTACCCCGGCCTCGGTATGTCCTGCCCTGCGCAACACGCCGCCGGGCTTGGCCACCAACGGGAAAATGTGCCCGGGCTGGATGATGTCCGATGGCTTGGCGTTTGCCGCGACAGCGGATTGCACCGTATGGGCGCGCTGTATAGAGCTGATGCCAGGCCCTTTGCGTTCTGCCGCATCGATGGATACCGTGAAGTTGGTCTCGTGTTGGGCGCGGTTGTCTTTCACCATCAGCGGCAATTGAATCTGCCTGGCACGCTCCTGGGTGATTGGCATGCAGATTAAGCCGCAGGCTTCAGTGGAAAAAAACGTAATGATTTCAGGGGTGACCGCTTCCGCTGCGATAATTAAATCGCCTTCATTTTCCCTGTCCTCGTCATCCATCAGGATGACCATTTTCCCCGCCCTGATATCGTCCAGAAGGTCGGGAATGCTGCTCAATGCCATAGTATTACCCTAGTCGTCAACGATTGAAGCGCGCTACTAAATGAGTTCTATGCCGACTGCGGTGGCTTCACCGCCGCCAATACACAGGGCCGCAACGCCGCGCTTTTTACCGAGCTTCTTCAACGCGTACATCAAAGTGACGATAATGCGCGAACCGGTTGAACCAATAGGGTGGCCCTGGGCGCAAGCGCCGCCGTGAATGTTGACCTTGGCGTGATCCAGCTCTAACTCGTTGATGGCGAGCATGGTGACCATGGCAAACGCTTCATTTATTTCAAACAGGTCAATGTCGTCCAGATTCCAGCCGGTTTTTTCCAGCAGTTTTTTGATGGCGCCAATGGGTGCGACAGTAAATTCTGAAGGGTCCTGGGAGTGGCGTGAATGCGCCACAATACGTGCCATGGGGGTGAGGCCGCGCTCTTTGGCTTCACTGGCAGACATCAAGATCAATGCGCTGGCGCCGTCCGAGATGGAGCTGGAGTTGGCGGCGGTAATGCTGCCGTCTTTTACGAAAGCGGGGCGCAGCGCAGGGATTTTCTCGGGCCGGGCGTTGTGGGGCTGTTCGTCGTCCTTGACTATTGTTTCGCCCTTGCGCGTGGTAATGGTAACTGGCGCGATCTCTGCATCCAGAGAACCATCGTCAATGGCGGCTTTTGCCCGGCTCAGGGATTCGATGGCGAAGGCGTCCATTTGCTCGCGGCTTATACCGTAGTCGTCCGCGGTGCCTTGGGCAAAGACGCCCATGGCCTTGCCGGTATAGGCATCTTCCAGACCGTCGATAAACATGTGGTCCATCATGGTGGCATGACCACTGCGCACGCCACCGCGGGCGCCGCTGAGCATATGAGGGGCATTTGTCATGCTCTCCATGCCGCCTGCCACTACAATTTTATTGGTGCCTGCAAGAATGCTGTCATAGCCGAATATTGTTGCCTGCATGCCGCTGCCGCACAGTTTATTAAGGGTCACTGCACCGGTTGATTTGGGAATGCCGGCGCCTAAAGCCGCCTGGCGGGCCGGGCCTTGCTTGAGACCAGCAGGTAGCACACAACCCATGAACACCTCATCGATATCCGCGGCGTCGACGCCGCTGCGCTCAATGGCAGCTGCGATAGCGCAGCTGGCGAGTTCAGGTGCAGTGGCACCTGCCAGAGCACCCTGTAATCCGCCCATGGGGGTGCGGGCACCGTCGATAATAACTACAGAATCCGTGTTCATTGTGCGTTCCTGTGCGGTTGATGTGCGTAAAAAAAGGGTGTTTATTTAGCCACAACAGGCGTTATTTCACAAGGTTGGCGTGCGGCTCGCGCTGGCCGGGACAAACAACTTTCCCCTGACAACCTCGCGATACTGTAGAGGCGTCATATCACAGTGCTGGCGAAACAGCTTGGAAAAATAGCTGACGTCCTGCAGGCCAACCTGCCAGGCAATTTCGCTGACGCTGAGATTACTGCGGCGCAGCAGGCCTCGTGCGGTGGCGATTCGCTGACTTTGCAAATAGGCCTGGGGGCTGAACCCGGTGGCCTGTTTAAACCGGCGGGTGAGGCTGCGGGCGCTGATTCCCAGGTGTTGGGCGAGGCGGGCGATACTGACCGCTTGGCCCAGGCGATCCTGCAACCACTGCTGAGCCTCAAGCACCGTTTCATCGTGATGTGAACTGTCGGGCTCATCCTGGTAGGCCGCCGCCTGAAACGATTGGCGAATCTCCGGTGAAAACTGATTCTCAATCGCCCGTGCTATCCGGCTGCCGAACCAGTCTTCGATGATGTGAACCATGAGATCGGCAATCGAATTCACGCTACCCACACAGTAAATTCCCTCGCTTTGGGTAATCAGGTGGCGGCGTTTCAGGTCGACAGCGGGATAGCGTTTGGCAAACTGGTCGAAGTAGTTCCAGTGTGTGGTCGCGGGTTTGCCACTCAACATTCCCGCCTCTGCCAACAGGCAGCTCGCCGTTCCAACACTGCAAATCCGGGTGCCCGCTGCAGCGAATTGGGGCAGGCGCGGCAGCCACTCGCGGGCAGTATTAATCGTGGGAAGCGGGTTGCGCCATATGGCAGGTAGCAACAGCAAATCCAGGGCGGGCAGGTCATCCATGGCGAGGTCGGGGGTTAAGATGATGCCGCTCGCCAGTTTTAACTTCCGTCTTGTTGGTGCGGTGAGTACGAATCGTACCAGCGGTTTGGCGCGATCAGCTCTGGGCCGGGCGGCGCCGGCCATTTGGCTGGCTGCCTGCATGATCTCCATGGGCAAGGTGATGCTGGTCGCAAGGGCACTGGGGTAGAGAACGGCAGCAACGGTATACATATGGATTCACTGTGGCGAGAGCGGTATGGCTAAAATACCATAGATAGTGACTTAAATAACCTAATAGGGACTATGTTTAGGCCCTAAACTTAGTCCCTCATCAGTTTATGGGTAACGAAAATGAGCGCAGCGCGATTACCAGTAATTGTAGGCTTTGGCGGTATCAACGCGGCGGGTCGTGCGTCAGGCCATCACGCCTATGGCCGAATGGTGCAATCTGCATTGCCAACTACCGCCAGGGAACGTACTTTTCAATCGCTGGCCAGCGTGATGGGTTTGCGCGACTGGGACACTAAACAGCACTATATACTTGATCACACTCTGGTCCGGCGCATTGAATTGAGTCACTTTAATGTCGACGCGGTGCCGTGGAACCAACGATTGCCAACCACCAGCAATGGCCAGGCTATTAGCTTTAACATCAAAAAACAAAATTTACCCAATGACGTACCACAGGGCTGGCGTGTTACCCCGGTTTCGGTAACCCATGTGAACGTGCAGATAACGGGCGAGCAGAACTTTCTGTTGCCCACCGCGCGGGAGTTCGAAGTCAAGGCGGCGGGCCAACTCCCCACTGGTTTTGAACCGGGAAATCTGTACCCCTCGCGCAGCCATCCCCGGGGTTTGCAGATGATGGTGTACGCTGCATCGGATGCCCTGGGTAGCATTGGCATTGAGTTTGACACCATTTTAGATCATGTGGCGATCGATCAAGTGAGCGTCTATGCGGGTAGTGCCATGGGTCAGGTGGATGCCGCCGGCACGGGCGGAATGATAAAGGCCCGCTATAACGGTTTGAAAGTTACCTCCAAATACTGCCCGCTGGGATTCGCCGAGATGCCCGCTGACTTTGTCAATGCCTATGTGCTCGGTACGATGGGATCAACCGGCGCGAGCCTGGGTGCCTGCGCATCCTTCCTCTATAACCTGCGCCATGGTATTGACGATATCCGCAGTGGCCGCAGTCGGGTCGCATTCATAGGGTCTTCCGAGGCTCCGGTTCTCCCGGAAGTGATGGAGGGCTATGCGGCCATGGGGGCGCTTGCCGCCGACAAGGACCTGCGTCAATTGGATGGTCTGTCGCCTCTGCAAGAACCGGATTATCGTCGCGCCTGTCGTCCCTTTGCCCAGAACTGTGGCTTTACCATTGCGGAGTCGGCTCAAATGGTGGTTTTGTTTGATGATAGCCTGGCCATGGAATTGGGTGCGACAATGTTTGGCTCGCCCCTGGATGTGTTTGTCAATGCCGATGGATTCAAAAAATCCATCGCCGGGCCCGGGGTGGGAAATTATCTTACGGTGGCAAAGGCTGTGGCGGCTGCGCGCTCGATAGTCGGCGACAAGGCCTTGCGCAGTGGTGGGCTGGTGCAGGCACATGGCACAGGTACCCCCCAGAATCGGCTTACCGAGTCACAAATATTGAGCGAAACTGCCAGTGCTTTTGGTATCAAAGACTGGCCGGTAGCGGCGATTAAAAGTTATATTGGCCACTCCATTGGCTCCGCGTCGGGCGATCAACTCACTGCAACGTTGGGCATTTGGGAGCACGGGTGGATTCCGGGTATCCACACGATCGACAGTGTTGCCGATGATGTTGCCCAGAATAATCTGCAGTTCAGTGCCGGACATCGGGAAATAGATAGCACGGAGCTGCACTACACGATACTGAACTCCAAAGGCTTCGGCGGTAACAATGCCACGGCGGCAGTACTGGGCCCGCAGGTGGTGCAGAAAATGCTGCGAATGCGCTATTCGGGTGCCGAAATGAAAGCCTGGGAGAGCGCCAATGAGTCCGTTCGGGCCAGGCAGCAGGACTATGATGATGCCATGATTGCCGGCACGAAAAGTCCAGTCTACAAGTTCGACCACGGGGTACTCGATGGCAGTGATGTGCAACTCTCGGCCGAAGAAATCAGTATCGCAGGCCGGACAGTTGATCTGAAAATGGAATCACCCTTCAGTGACATGCGAATAGACTGATGGGTTAATGAGGATGGCGACAGCTTCGATTATACTGCCAGCTCATTTCTAACAGTGTTGGTCTAAATCGAAAACGATGGACAAAGTTGAGTGGGTAGACCTTTGTATTCCCGGCCTGGACCCGGGCCTGAAAATGGCAGTGCACGGCCCCCACGACAAACACGTGTCCCGTCAGATACGGGAGCAGGGTATTTGGGAACCCTTCGAGACTTCGCTATTGCTCTCCCTGTTAAAGCCGGGCGATGTGTTTGTCGACGTGGGTGCCAACATCGGCTATTTCACCCTTGTCGGCGCCCGCCTGGTAGGTGACGGTGGTGCGGTGTTCGCCTTTGAGCCCGACCCGGCAAACTTCAAATTGCTCGAAACCAATTGTGAACAAAATGCCCTGCAGACCCAGGTGCATGGCACCATGGCGGGATTGTCCGATCGTGCCAGAGGCGGTCAGCTTTACCTCTCCGAGGATAATTTAGGCGATCACCAGATTTATCCGGGAGAGCCGGGACGGCAGCAACTCGCTATTAGTCTACTCAACGGTAGTGATTACTTGCGGACTCAGCTCGCCCAGGCGCAGCGCTCACAGATTGACCTCATCAAAGTGGATACTCAGGGCTCGGAATTTGAGGTGATGGCAGGGTTAATACCATTGCTGCAGGAAATGCGAGTTGTTCCGCCCATGATGGTAGAACTTACGCCTTATTCTCTGCGTCAAGCAGGTTCCAGCGGTCGAGAACTTATCGAATTGCTGGCGACGGTGGCCCGGGATTTTTCGATTGTGGATCACATCGAGCATCGACTGTCTCCCACTACCGCTGAGGAGTTGGCCCAATGGTGTGACAACGTTGATGCCTGCGCGGGTGATCAGGGCTTCATGAATATTCTGGCGGCATAATAGATTGTCGGTCTGGCGCTAACACGCAGGGAAGGGGCGTTGCTGGTTAGTCTTCTTCGCCGGCCAGGCGCAATCCCCGCAGAGATGCCCACAGTGCCGCCCAGGCGGGCAACTGGATACCGATGAGGTTGACGATGGCCACCAGGTCGACGGCGAAGCCTCGACCCATCCACATCTGCATATGGAAAAGGGCGTGGAAGATCGGCCACAGTGCGCCGGCCAAACACAGTAGATAATCTTTGCGGCGTTGTCCCAGCCCTAGAATGATACCGCTGGCAGCAAAACTGAGGGCCGCGTCGCGAATAAAATGGGAGTTGTAGGGCCCCAACATTGCCACGCCGGGGACCTGTTGGTAGAAGGTCACCGGCAGGACAAACATATAAATGCCGGTGAGCACATAGATAGCCGCAATCGCGGTCAGCGTTCTATCAGCCATTTGGATTTACTTGCCCAGGGCCTCGGTGACCTTTTCCATATCCACCGCTTCGGCGGCCTTTTCCATATCTACGGCTTCGGCCGCCTTCTTATAATCCACTTCACCGTCGCTGACCGCTTCGGTTAATTTTTTGGTATCCACGGCTTCGGCGGCCTTCTCAGTATCTACCGCTTCCAAGAGTTTGCTGACATCTTGGGCAGATGCCACGGATACGAAGGAAATTGACATGATTGATGCAAAAATAACGAATAGTGCTTTCACTGTAGTATCCCCGTCTATATTGGTTGTATGAACTGCCGTATACTGCCTGCACTGCGCCCGACATGGCCAAAACTATACATTAGCCACGAAATATTAATAGCAGGGATTTAGCTGTTATCATTGCACCCCTATGAATGATCGCCTGAAATTTTTACAAAATCGAAACTCCGCCCCCCGCTTGTGTGACCCCGGCCCTTCACCCGAAGAGTTGGCCGAGATTATTCGGGCTGCGATCCGCGCGCCGGATCATGCCTGGTTACGCCCCTGGCGGTTCCTCGTTATTGAGGGTGAGCGGCGTGCCGAATTTGGCAAGATTTTGGAGCATGCCTTGCTGGGTCGTGACCCCACGGCCGATGAGGCGGCGAAGACCAAAGCGAGTCGGGCGCCGTTCAGAGCGCCATTGGTACTGGTGACGATTGTCCGGTTTCGGGAGCACCCCAAGGTGCCGGAAGTGGAACAGCGGCTATCCGCGGGCTGTGCGGCGCACGCCGCGCTGCTGGCTGCCGAAGCGCTGGGCTATGCCGGCGTGTGGCGTACCGGCGCCGCGGCCTGGGATCGCGCGGTTATGGCAGATCTGGGGCTGGCTCAAAACGAGGAGATTGTGGGATTTATCTACCTCGGCACTCGCGACGGAGTTGGCAAGGCCGTACCCGACCTGAATCCCGATGAGTTTCTCAGTCATTGGTAAGCGAATTGCCCTAACATCAACAGAGAATATTAAATATGCCCCCTACGTTTGAAACGATTGAACTGGCTATAGAAGAGCATGTAGCCACGGTCTCACTCAATCGGCCGGATAAGGCCAACTCCATGAATGCGACGATGTGGGAAGAGTTACAGAGTTGTTTTGAATGGTTGGATGAGGAGCCGAGTGTGCGGGTTGTAGTTCTGGCAGGCAACGGTAAAAACTTTTGTTCGGGCCTGGATCTGGGCATGTTTGGTGAGGGCGGTGTGACCGGCTCTAACCCCGATAATGCGCGGCGGGCGGAAGCTTTTCGCCGCACCATTTTGCGCTTACAGGGTAACCTCAATGCGATAGAGAACTGCCGCGTACCGGTGCTCGCGGCGATCCACAAAGCCTGCATTGGCGGTGGCATCGATATGACCTGTTGCTGTGATATGCGCTATGCGTCGGAGGACGCCTATTTTTCCATCAAGGAAATCGATATTGGTATGACTGCCGATGTGGGGACTTTGCAGCGCCTGCCCAAAATTATTCCCGATGCCGCCGTGCGCGAATTGGCCTATACCGGGCGCAATATGGATGCGGAAGAGGCCCGGGAACTGGGCTTTATCAACCGGGTTTATTCCGATCGTGAGACCCTGCTGAAAGAGGTCACCGAGATAGCGCGCGAGATTGCCAAAAAATCGCCGCTGGCCATTCGCGGCACCAAGGAAATGTTGCTGCATTCCCGCGATCACTCGGTTCGGGAGGGGCTAAATTATATTGCTACCTGGAACGCAGGCATGCTGTCCCAGGCCGATATAAACACGGCGATAATGGCTCAAATGGAAAATAGGCAGGTCGAGTTTGACGACTGACACTGTGTCCTTTTCCGCCTTTTTTCTGGAGTATAACGCATGAAGTTTCTAAGCCGGTTTAACCGGCCGTGGCTGCATTTTATTGGTTTGGGGTTCTTTCTGTTCAAGCTGGAGGCGGCAATGTTTCCGCCCCCCATGCCGGTGATTGGCCCGCTCACTGAAAGCCGACTTGAGGCCCTGCAGCAGCAGTGGTTTGCCGGCACGGGGCGCCTGCCGAGCCCGGATCAGCAAAAGCGCATTGTTCAATCAGAGTTGGACCGCGATATGCTTTTTCAGCGAGCCCTGGAATTGGATATTCACCTGTACGACACCGTGGTCTATCATCGACTGTTGCGCAATATGCGGTTTTTACGGCTGGCGGAGGGAAAAACGGACGGCGAACTGTATGCGCAGGCGCTGGAAATGCGCCTTCATCTGGGCGATGAAGTCATTAAACGCCGATTGATTCAGATAATGGAGCAATTGCTGCTCGCGGGTAATCCCCCCGTCGAGCCCTCCGCGGCCGACATCGCGAGTGAGTTTTCCGCGCGCAAAGAGGAGTTGCGCCGGCCCCCCCGTTATTCCCTGGAGCACCTGTATTTTACGCGCCAGCGGGAAGATGAGGTTGAAACTGTTATCGCCAGGATCAACGAACAGGAATTATCGGCAGAAGCTGCTCGCAGTATGAGCTCGCCCTTTCTGCCGGGTTACGTGTTTACCCACCAGTCGCCCGATCAACTTGCCCGGCATTTCGGTGCCGGCTTTGTGTTGAATTTTGAACAGGCCGGTCCGCAGGCCGGACAGTGGTTGGGCCCGCTGCAATCCACTTACGGTTTGCACTACGTTTGGGTGGAGGCGATGGAGCCAGCCCGGGATGCCAGGCTGGAGGAGGTGAGGGGACAACTGGTGCGCGACCTCGAGTTGCGAGCGAAAAATGCTGCTCTGCAAAGTGCTATTGTCGATATGCGCAATGACTACGAGGTGATATTGTGAGAAACGTACGTATTTTCCTCGGCTTGTTTGTTGGTCTTGCCCTTGGCCTTGCAGCCCAGACGTCCCATGCACACCGATTTGCACCATCTCTGTTAAAAGTCACCGAAACCGCCGATCAACACTTCAATGTGGTTTGGAAAACACCGGCTCAAGGCACCACCAGCATCCCCCTGCGTCCGGTCTGGCCCGAATTATGTGAGGTGCTCATTGCCAGCCCTGTGCAGCGAGAGGGTACTGGTAATGTTGCGAGTTGGCAGTTGCGTTGTGACGGTCTGGGTCCCGAGGGTCTGGTGGGTCACAGTCTTGGTGTTACCGGCCTGGGCGCTAATCAGGCCTCGGCCCTGGTGATGCTCACGCTGCTGGACGGCCGCGCTTATCAGCAGGTACTCAATGGTGACCGGCCCGATTTTGTGGTGCCTGAGGAACCGGGTACAGGGGAGGTGATGAGCGATTACTCCGTGCTCGGGATTGAGCATATCTGGAGTGGCATCGACCACCTCATGTTCGTGTTTGGCTTGCTGTTACTGGTGGGTGGTGGGTCTCGTCTAA
>SMVA01258775.1_pt1 | contig 15264 bp, 10 predicted proteins | sample 2456451 | NCBI WGS metagenome assembly SMVA01 (sample SAMN11095933, study PRJNA526329) | marine sediment metagenome | biome: Marine sediment; feature: Surficial sediment; material: Deep marine sediment; isolation source: Hadal surficial sediment | place: Pacific Ocean | collected 2014-05 | depth...
CACCACGGCCTCACCGATGATGGCCAGAGCCTCCTCAGTGGAACCCAGATTCGGCGCAAAACCTCCCTCATCCCCCACCGACGTTGCGAGGTTGCGCGCTCGCAGAACATCGCGCAACGCATGGAAGACTTCTGCGCCGCAGCGTAATGCTTCGCGAAAGGTCGGCGCCGAAATCGGCTGAATCATAAATTCCTGGATATCGACGTTGTTGTCTGCGTGAACGCCACCATTGAGAATGTTCATCATGGGCACCGGCAATCGCATGTCGCGGCCGCCGACCAGTGCATTGATGTGCTGAAACAGGGGTTGTCCGCCCGCGGCTGCGGCAGCCTTCGCCGCTGCCAGCGAGACGGCCAGTATCGCGTTAGCGCCCAGCGCGGATTTGTCCGGCGTGGCATCGAGTTCCACCAGGCGTGCATCCAACGCGCGCTGCCCGGCGGAATCCATGCCGATGATAGCCGGCGCGATCTTTTGTTGGATGTTCAGCACAGCTTGCGTGACGCCTCTGCCGCCATAGCGTGCCGCGTCTGCGTCGCGCAGCTCGGATGCTTCGCGGGACCCGGTCGACGCACCAGACGGTGCACAGGCGGTGCCGAACGCACCTGATGCCGTATAGATGTCGGCTTCGACTGTCGGGTTGCCGCGAGAATCCAGGATCTCCCGGGCGCGTACTTCTACAATTTTACTCATCAATGATTCCGCATGGATTTGCCGGTGTCTCTGTTATAGGTCTTGGTACACGTCTTCGAGGTAGGGTCTGGATTTGACCACCTGGTCGAGTTCGAGCAACTGCTCCAACAGCGGGCGCATCATATCGAGGGGCCAGGAGTTGGGTCCATCGGACAATGCGTTGTCAGGATCCGGATGGGACTCGATGAATAGGCCCGCAACACCGGCCGCCACCGCAGCGCGGGCCAGGACCGGAACCATTTCCCGCTGGCCACCCGAGGTCTTGCCAAGCCCGCCCGGCATCTGCACGGAGTGAGTCGCATCGAATACGACCGGAGTTCCGATCTGGCGCATGATCGCCAGTGCGCGCATGTCCGAAACCAGATTGTTGTAGCCGAAACTGGCACCACGCTCGCATACCATGATCTGAGAATTACCGGTCGCCACAGCTTTGGCGACGACGTTTGCCATGTCGCTCGGCGCGAGGAACTGGCCTTTCTTGATGTTCACCGGCAATCCCTGTCGACAGACATTCTGAATGAAATTCGTCTGCCGGCATAAGAAGGCCGGCGTCTGCAGTACCGATACCACCGAGGCCACTTCATCGAGCGGTGTGTCTTCGTGCACGTCGGTAAGTACAGGCAGCTTGAGCTCGTTTTTCACCTTCTCGAGCACCCGCAAGCCTTCCTCGATTCCAGGGCCGCGAAAGCTCTCGTGGGAAGAGCGATTGGCTTTGTCGAAGGAGCTTTTGTAGATATAGGGAATACCCAGATCCGCGGCGATTGCAGAAAGTGCCTCGGCAGTTTCCAGCGCAAGCGCTTCGGACTCGACGACGCACGGTCCCGCAATCAGGAACAGTGGTTGATCGTTACCAACTTCGAAATCACATAGCTGCATCTGCTTGACCTATCTTCGCAGCTTAACTCGCCGCGTCATCTTTCAGCGCCGGTGCGAGGGCAGCGTGCTCGTTGGCAGCATCGATGAAACCACAGAACAGCGGGTGACCTTCACGGGGCGAGGAGGTAAATTCCGGATGAAACTGGCAGCCGACGAACCAGGGATGATCCGGCAATTCGATCATCTCGACGAGCTCTCCATCTTCAGATCGTCCGGCCACCGCCAATCCACACTTCTCCAATTGCGGTATGTAGTGATTGTTCACCTCGTAGCGATGTCGATGTCGCTCGTACACGACACTGCGGCCATAAAGCCGCTCGGACAGACTGCCTTGATTGAGCACGCAGGCCTGTTCACCCAGACGCATGGTCCCGCCGAGGTCACCGTCACTGCTGCGCTGCTCGACACGACCCGCCTGATCCGTCCACTCGGTAACCAGCCCGATGATGGGGTTGGGCGTTGCCGCATCAATCTCGGTCGAATGGGCGTCCTCAATGCCTGCCACGTGCCGTGCAAGATCGATTGCCGCCGCGTGCAGGCCATAGCAAATGCCCAGGTACGGCACCCGATTTTCCCTGGCGTATTGCGCCGCCAGGATTTTACCTTCGAAGCCACGCTTGCCAAAACCACCGGGCACCAGGATCGCGTGAACAGCATCGAGTGCTGCGGTGCCTTCGCGTTCCAGGCCCTCGGCATCGATGAAATCGATGTCTACCCGAGTTCGCGTTCGAATCCCGGCGTGAGTGATGGCTTCTATCAACGACTTATAGGCATCGAGCAGCTCAAGATATTTACCGACGATGGCGATGCGCGTTGTTCGTTCCGGATTGAGTTGGGCTTCGACGACATCGCGCCACTGACTGAGATCCGCCGGTGGACACTCGATGCCCAGTTTATCGACCACAATGTCGTCCACCCCCTGCTCCTGCAAAGCTTGAGGTGCCTGATAAACGGTCTCGAGATCTCTGAAGGATACGACCGCCCGCTCTTCGACATTAGTGAACAGCGCAATCTTGCTGCGAGCGGATTTCGGTAGCGGGCGTTCGGAGCGACAAATCAGTATGTCCGGCTGCAGGCCGATGGAACGCAGTTCCTTGACCGAGTGCTGGGTTGGTTTGGTCTTGATCTCACCGGCTGTCGCAACGTAGGGGACCAGCACCAGATGTATGATCAGTGCCTTCGCGATGCCGACTTCCAGGCGCAACTGGCGAATGGCTTCGAGAAAAGGCTGGGACTCGATATCACCCACCGTACCGCCGGTTTCAACGATCAGCACGTCGTAGCCCTGGCCAACCAGTTTGATTCTGCGCTTGATCTCATCGGTGATGTGGGGGATGACTTGTACCGTCGCGCCAAGGTAGTCACCGCGCCGCTCGCGGCGGATGACCTCCTCATAGATGCTGCCGGTCGTGAAATTGTTGCTTTTCGTCATGCGCGCCCGGCTGAAGCGTTCGTAGTTGCCCAGATCGAGATCGGTCTCGGCGCCATCGACCGTAACGAACACTTCACCATGCTGGACCGGACTCATCGTCCCGGGATCCACGTTGATATACGGGTCCATTTTCAGGATGTTGACGTTGAGCTGCCGCGCTTCGAGCACGGCGGCAAGCGAGGAGGTGATGATGCCTTTCCCGAGTGAGGAGACGACACCACCTGTTACAAATATATATCGGGTCATTTAATCCATCTTGACTGGCGAGACACGCAAGATGGGAGAACACGGTAACAAAAGCACCTGCTCAAAGCGAGTCAGGCGGTTCCTATTTGAGCTATTGCGGGCGCCACGACGCCACGAAGCGTCGTCCCAGGCCGCCCTCTACGGGGTCACTCTGGACCGCGCGGGCCGCGTTCTTGTGCTCAGCACTCGTCGCCTCAGCGGCCACGGCCACATCATCGCGCCAGGCGATGCCGGGAACCGCCAGCAGGCCGGTCTTGTCAAACAGCAGCGGGTAGTCGGCTCTGTGCCAGGGCTCGATCGCCGCCTCCTGCAGCATCTGCTTGAGGGCGCGATGATGACCGCCACGCAGCAGCACTTCACCGCCCTCGCGGAAACGCACCGCCACCTCCCCGTGCGCGATAAATCCGTCGCGTACGCAACCGGCTGTCAGCTCGACACACAGGGTCCCGTGCGGCAGAACGAGTTCACCCGGCAGTTCAAAGGCATAGCTCGATGCAGGTTTCTGCCACATACCAACGTAACAAAGTTCTGCCGCAAAGCGCCTCACCGATCCTGCGGCCAGTCTCAGTTCGGGCTGGCGCGACGCCGGGGCATCGAGCTGTTGGGCGAAAGCGCGCAACGACGCATCACTGACCCCGGAGTGGATTCCCCGGCCCTGCAACCAGAGCCGCAAGATCACCACGCGTTCAGGCAAAGGTCGCGGCAGAAGTTTAACCAGCGGCAAGCGCGCCTCGTGCACGCCGAGTTCTGCCGCCAGCATCTTCTGCAGCACGTCAGTCGTGTCGCTGAGGCTCGCCAGCCGCTGCGGAAACCCCGGGAAGCGGGCTTTGATCCGTGGTAGCAACTGATGCCGCAGGAAGTTGCGATCCAGTGCCACATCGTGATTGCTGACATCCTCACACCATGGCAGTTCGCGCTCTACGGCGTAACGCCTGATCTCGGAGCGAGCGATCGCCAGCAACGGACGCAACAACCTGCCGCCAGCCAGCGCGCGCTGTTGCGGCATGCCGTAAAGGCCTCTCCCCTGCAGCAGGTGCAGCAGCTGAGTCTCACGCTGGTCGTCCAGGTGATGCCCGAGCAGAAGAAATCCGCCGGTCGCAAGCACATCGGTGAAGAATGCGTACCGCCGAGCGCGCGCAACGCCCTCCACGTTCGAGCTCACGTTGAGCGCCAGTCGGGTGCACCGCAACGCAATGCCCCAGTCCTCGCAGAGCCTCGCGCAATGCGCTTCCCAATCGCTCGAGTCCGCGGCAATACCATGGTTGACGTGCAGGGCGGCAATTCTGCCAGGTACGAGCGTGTGCAACGCATGCAGCAACACGGTGGAATCCAGACCGCCGCTGAAACCGACAAAGATGGTTTGCGTTCCCGACGCCTGCGTCGTCAGGCACCGACTGCAGGCATCGATGATCGTATTCATGAGCTAGCGCGCAGCGTAGTCGAGGCGCACGCTGTCGGCGCCAAACGCCGCGCGCAGATCTCTGAGCAGATCATCCGTTGGGTTCACGTGCCAGGCGGGGCCAAGGAGTATTTTCCCCGTGGCACTCAACCCCTGCCCATTGGCGGTTCGATAAACTACAGCGACCTGGCAGCCATCGTCTGCCTGGCGGTGCGGCTGCAGACACGATCTCAGCTGTCCCGCGACATCGACCATTTGCGATTCAGCGCAAAGATCGATGAGCACACCACGCGAATATCGCCGCCGCGCCTCTTCGAGGGTGTAGGCATTTTCCACCCGCAACCTGAGGGTAGTGTTGAAATCGTCATCCTGCACTTCGCCTTCAAACACAAGCACCGTATCTTTGACGATTTTCTGCCGGTGTGCGGCAAAGGCATCCGCAAACAGCGATGCTTCTATTCGGCCGCTGCGATCGTCAACAACCACAAATCCCATTGCATCACCGCGTCGGCTGCGCATAGTGCGCGAAGAGACGATCCAGCCGGCAACGACCTGTTGCCGTCGTTCTGCTTTCAGACCCGCGATGTCACTGCCGCAGAACTGCCGGAGCTCTGTCAGATAATCCTCAATGGGATGACCGGTCAGGTAGATGCCAAGGGCTTCCTTCTCCCCTTCGAGTCGTTGTCGTTTATCCAGCGGTGGCACGTCACGTACGGTTGGGATCGACTCGCGAGTGAATCCGCCGAACATGTCCGCAATCCCCGCGGCTGTATTGTGCGCCACCTGGCCAGCGCCCTGCATTGCATCGTGGAGCTCGCACAGGAGTCGCGCCCGCACGCCATCCACGCATTCGGCTGCCTGCGCAAACTCATCCATTGCACCCGAACGAATCAGCGCCTCGATCACTCGTTTGTTGGCCTTGCGGGAATCCACCCGCAAGCAGAAATCGGCGAGGCTGTTGAACGGACCATCCCGCTCTCGGCTGGCGACCAGCGCACTGACAGGGCCTTCACCGACCCCACGTATGGCGCCCAGACCGTAGAGGATGTCACTACCAACGGCGATGAAGCGAAACTGGCTCAGGTTGACGTTCGGTGGCTGCAGGTGCAAATGCAGGCCGCCGACCTCGTCCACCAGCGTCACGATCTTGTCGGTGTTCTGCATATCAGCCGTCAACGTCGCCGCCATGAACTGCGCGGGATAGTGACATTTCAGCCATGCGGTCTGAAACGAGACGATGGCGTACGTGGCGCTGTGAGATTTGTTGAACGCGTAGCCGGAAAATTTCTCCATATCATCGAAGATCTTGCCGGTAATCCTGAGATCGACATTCCGCGCGCGTGCACCTGCGACGAACTGCTCACGGACCTGTGCCATCTCTTCGGGCTTCTTCTTGCCCATGGCGCGCCGCAGAAGATCTGCCTGGCCGAGGCTGAAGCCACACATGTCCTGAGCGATCTGCATGACCTGTTCCTGATAGAGCATCACCCCGTAGGTGCCCTGCAGTGCGGCGGCCGTGCTTGGATGTGGTAACTGTACCGCCTGGTTACCGTGCTTGCGGTTTATATAATCCTCCACTGCGCCCGACTGCAGGGGCCCAGGTCGGAACAGTGCCACCAGGGCAATGATGTCGTCGATACAATCGGGTTTCAGCCGACAGATGAGATCTTTCATGCCATGTGATTCAAGCTGAAAAATACCGGTTGTTCGGCCCGCTTTGAGGAGTTCGTACGTTGCCGGATCATCCAGCGGAATCCGTTCGATAACCAGAAGCGGCGCGTCGGCCTCACGCACTTCGTTGATTGCCTTGACCGACCGATCGATAACCGTCAGTGTTTTCAAGCCCAAAAAGTCGAACTTGACGAGGCCGGCGGCCTCGACATCGTCTTTGTCGAACTGCGAGACTAATCCGCCGCTTTGCTCATCCACGTACAAGGGAACGAATTCAGTCAGCGCCTTCGGCGCAATCACGACACCCCCGGCATGCCGGCCGATACCGCGGACGATGCCTTCAAGTACGTACGCCATGTCCATGATTTCCGAGACTTCATCATTGTCGGCGATGAAGTCCCTGAGTTCGGGCGTCTGCTCCACCGCTTTCGAAAGCGTCATGCCGACTTCGAACGGAATCAACTTCGAGAGTTTGTCGGCGAGACCGTAGGGCTTACCCTGGACCCGCGCAACATCGCGGACGACTGCTTTTGCAGCCATCGTGCTGAAGGTGATGATTTGACTGACCGCTTCTGCACCGTAGCGCTCGCTGACATGATTGATCACCTTGTCACGTCCTTCCATGCAGAAGTCGACATCAAAATCCGGCAGCGAGACACGCTCAGGGTTCAAAAATCGCTCGAACAGCAGTTCGTAGCGCAGCGGGTCGAGACCGGTGATGCCCAGCGCGTAAGCCACCAGCGAACCCGCACCGGAGCCGCGACCGGGCCCTACTGGAATGTCGTTTGCTTTGGCCCAGGCGATGAACTCCATTACGATCAGAAAGTAACCCGGGAAGCCCATCTGGTTTATGACGGACAGTTCATAATCCAGGCGGGCATCGTAGTCCGTTCGTGGATAGGTGAGTTCGCCGAACTCCGCCAGTTTGAGCAGGCGGGATTCGAGCCCACGGCGGGCGCAGTTCGCGAGATAGTCTTGCAGCGTCGATCCGTCCGGTACCGGGTAGTTCGGCAGAAAGTAAGTGCCAAGTTCGATACGAACGTTGCAGCGCTTTGCGATCTCTACGCTGTTGGCAAGCGCTTCGGGCACATCATGAAATAGCTCCATCATCTGCGCCGGTGACTTCAGATACTGTTCCGCGCTGTAGCGTCGTTCGCGTCTGGGGTCATCGAGGATGCGCCCGTCGTGAATGCAAACGCGGGTTTCATGTGCCTCGAACTGATCGGCATCCAGAAAACAAACATCATTGGTCGCCACGACCGGCAGATCGAGTGCGAGGGCGACGCGCACAGCGGCTGTGACCTGGGCATCATCGCCAGTTCTACCGGTGCGTGAGAGTTCCAGGTAGTAGCGATCATCAAAGATCTCCGCCCACTGCCGCGCCGCGGCTTCGGCCTGGCCAGGATTGCCTTTCACCAGTGCCCGCCCGACCTCGCCATCGCGGCCTGCCGACAAAGCGATGAGGCCTTCGTTGCGCGCAAAGATCTGCTCGCGCGTGAGGACCCCGCGCGCGTAGCCGCTTGTGTAGGCTTCGGAGACGAGTTTCAGGAGATTTCGATAACCGGTTTCGTCCATCGCGAGCAGACCCAGGCGGAACACATCTGGCGCAGCGCGGTCAGCCGGATCCACCTTGTAGGTCACATCTACACCGATGATGGGCTTCACGCCGCGCTCGATGCAGGCTTTGTAGAACTTGATGAGGCCGAACAGGTTACACAGGTCCGTCAGCGCCAGCGCCGCCATCTCGCGCTCAGCAACGGCCCTGGCAAGATCCTTAACTTTGATGATGCTATCGGCGATCGAGTACTCGCTGTGCACTCGCAGGTGGACGAAATTCATTGCCGGGAGCTCATACAAGTACTGCTTTGCGCACCGACTTGCGCACCGGCTTGCGCCTTGCCGCCGCATCGCGAACTGGCGCAAAACTGCGTCGGTGCAGCGGACATGGACCCAGCCGCTGCAGAGCGGCCAGATGTTCGGCGGTGGCGTAGCCTTTGTGCTGTTCCAGTCCGTAGCCCGGATAATCCTGCGCCGCCGCGACCATCTCCGCGTCCCGCGCTACTTTTGCGATGATCGACGCTGCGCTGATTTCCGGCACCCGATCATCGCCTTTGACGACCGCAATGGCAGGAATGGCAAAACTCGGCAGCAGATGGCCATCCACCAGCAGCAATTCCGGGCACATGGCGAGCCCTGCGACGGCGCGCTGCATGGCAAGGTGGCTCGCACGCAAAATGTTGAGCTCGTCGATCTCCGCGACTTCCGCTCGGCCGAGCGCCCAGCACCAGGCCTGGGCGCGGATTTCCTGCGCCAGGATCTCACGCCGGCGAGCCGTCAGTCGTTTGGAATCTTTCAAGCCGGTGGGCCAGGCATTGGGCCTGAGGATCACCGCGCCCGCCACCACCGGTCCCGCAAGCGGACCACGGCCAACTTCATCGACTCCGGCAGCGCCACGCTGCAGCATCAAATCGCCGAACAACATCTGTGTCTGGTTGATGTCAGCTCACCTTAGTAGTCGTCGAATCGACCAGTTCCCGCTGCCAGGCGAGAATCGCTTCGGCCGCCCGGTCATCCGCGCCGCAACGCAATTGCTCGTGCAACTGGGCAAACGCTGCTAAATAGTCTGGCTCCTGCGCGGCTTTGTCCAGCACGTTCAACAAATTCTCGGCAAGCGCCTGCGGCGTGCCTGCGTCCTGCAACAATTCCGGCACCAGCTCGCGGCCCGCAAGGATGTTCGGCAACGCGATAAACGGCGTGCGCACCAGGCGCGAAACCAGCTGATACGTCAGCGCCCCAACACGATAGCTCACCACCATTGGCCGCCGCAGCAGCATCGCTTCCAGGGTGCTCGTACCGGACTTTACGATAGCGCCATCGCACGCGCTCAGCGCCAACCGGGCATTGCCCCGATAGCTCACAATATTGAGATTGGGATGCCGCCGAATTTCCGTCGCCAGCCACACTTCGATGCTTTCGCGCAGACAGGGCACGACGAAGACCGTACCCGGCACTCGCTCGTGAATAATTTCACAGGCAGCCAGAAATCTCGCCGTAAGGAGTTTCACTTCTGACATCCTGCTGCCTGGCAGAATCGCAATACAGCGTCCGACACTGGCAACACCCAGTTCCTTGCGTGCGTCACGTTGCGCCCGCTCGCTACCCGCCGTCAGTGATATTTCGTCGGCCAGCGGATGACCGACGTACTGCACCGCGATACCGGAATGTTCGTAAAAGGCCGGTTCGAACGGGTAGAGCGTCAACAACAGATCCGTCGACCGGGCGATTCTGCGAATACGACCACGGCGCCATGCATAGACCGACGGACTGACGTAGTGTGCTGTGGGAATTCCGCGCCGCTTGAGCATGCCTTCGAGGAGGAAATTAAAAACATTGAAGTCGACGCCGATGAACGCGCTGGGCCGGCGCGCCGAGAACGTGCGCAGCAGCAGCCGCAATATCTTGATCAGATCCGGCAGACGCTTGATGGGCTCGACGAATCCGTTGACGCCGAGACGTTCCATGGGCACCAGCGATTCGAGCCCCTCGGCAATCATCTGCGGGCCGCCGATACCGATGAACTCGACATCGGCCTGTCGCGCTTTTATGCCACGCATCAGCCCGGCGCCGAGTCTGTCGCCTGAGGCTTCTCCGGCGAGTATGCCAAACGTGATCACTGTCCTCTCAGTCGGGATCAGGATGATCGGCGCGATGTTCGCCCGTGCGGCGGGGCCGGACAATGCCCCATTGAGAATCACGAATGGATTCAACGAAAAGCGCAATTTCCGGAATTTTCCGGGCCGTGGATTCGAGTGCCCGACAGGCTTCTTTGACGGTGTTGCCTTGCCGGTACACGACTTTAAACGCCTGCCGCAATTCTCGAATCAGCTCCTTGGAATAGCCGCGCCGCTGCATGCCTTCGATGTTGAGGCCAATCGCGGACGCCGGGTTGCCCATCACCGTCAAGAACGCCGGCACGTCCTTGAGCACGAGGCTCATGCCGGATATGTGCGAATACGCGCCAATGTTGCGGAACTGCGGAACTCCCGCATAGCCGCCGAAATTCGCATGGTCGCCAACGTTACAGTGGCCGGAAACAGCGGAGTTATTGGCCATGATGACATGATCACCGAGGACACAATCATGCCCCACATGAACGTAGGCCATCAGCAGGCAGTTGTTGCCAATTATCGTCTGGCCCTCATCCTGCACCATGCCTCGATGCACGGTGACGCCCTCGCGGAATACATTGTCATCGCCGATCTCCAGCACGGTCGATTCCCCACCGTAGGCAAGCGCGGGGGTATCTTCGCCGATGGTGGAAAACTGAAAGACACGGTTGTTACGACCCATGACGGTCGGCCCGCGCAGCACCACATGTGACGCAATCGAACAATCATCACCGATCTCGACCTGCGGGCCGATGATCGTCCACGGCCCAACACTCACGTTGCTGCCAAGCTGGGCGCTCGGGTCAATGATGGCCCGCGGATCTATCAATGCTAGAGCTCCCGCTCCATCAAGATGATCTCGGAGGTACAGGCAAGTTCACCATCGACGTATGCCTGACAATCGAATTTCAACATCCGGCGGCGGTCGACGAGGATGCGGCTTTCCATGACAAGTTGATCGCCCGGCACCACAGGGCGCTTGAAACGGGTTTTGTCGGTTCCAGCGAGGTAGTACACAGAACCATCGGCCGGCCGCCGCTTTTTGGTTTCGAATGCGAGAACGCCGGAAAGTTGCGCCAGCGCCTCCACGATGAGCACGCCCGGCATGATGGGGTGGCCGGGAAAGTGACCGTTGAAGAAGTCCTCGTTGAAGGTGACGTTTTTGATTCCGCGAGCGGACTCTCCTGCAGTCAGTTCCAATACTCGGTCCACCAGCAAGAACGGATAACGATGGGGCAGGAATTCGAATACCTCGTTGATGTCTTTCATTGCTTCAGCGTATCTATTCGTTGGTCTCTTTATTCGTTAACGTCTTTATTCGTTAACGATACCAGTGTCTTTTCGAGTTTCGCCACCCGGCGGTTGAGTTCGTCCAGGTGCATGAATCTCAGCGCATTTCGTTTCCACTGGCGCGTCTTACTATGTAACACCCCACCCGAGTAAATGCCAGGCTCCGTAATAGACGAAGTCACATGGGTCGTCGCACTGACAACCACGCCATCGCAGATTTCGATTGGTCCGTCACCGGCAATGCCGACTCCGCCCGCAATGACGCAGTGACGACCGATGCGGGTGCTGCCGGCCATTCCCGCAGAGCCGCAGATTACAGAGTGCGCGCCTATATGGCAGTTGTGGCCAATCTGAACCTGGTTGTCGATCTTCACGCCTTCCGCGATGATCGTATGATCGATTGCGCCGCGATCGATCGTCGAGCAGGCGCCAATGTTGACATCGTGGCCGATCCGCACCCCGCCAAGCTGTGCGATCATGACCATATGACCGCGTTCGTCGGCAGCGAAGCCAAATCCATCGGCACCGATGACCGACCCCGAGTGGACGATTGTGCGCTCACCGAGCACTACATCGTCGTAGAGGACAACGTTGGCCATCAGCACGACGTCAGCGCCAAGCGCGCAGTCCGCGCCGACGACGGTATTGGCATAGATGCGGACGTTTTCGGCCACAACCGTGTGCTCACCGAGCACCACGCCCGGGCCGATTGCAACAGAAGATGCAAGCTGCGCCGTGGCCGCAATCGTCGCCGTCGGGTGAACGCCTGATTCGAGTCGTGGCAAGCGGGCGAACTTTTGCGACACTCTGGCGAAAGCCAGATAGGGGTTGCCAACGATGAGCGCAGGTCCAGACCACTCGCTGCAGTCTTCTTCTTTGAGGATCACCGCAGACGCAGCGGTCTGCCGCAGATAATCGCGATAGGCGTGACTGGAAAAATGACTGATCTGACCCGTGGTGGCGGCTTCCAGACTGCCGAGACCCGTAATGCGAAGTTGCGGGTCACCGACGACGCGAGCGCCGAGATCAGCGGCAAGCTCTCCGAGCGAAAAAGAGTGCTTACCGGGCCCGGCCATCAGTCAGTTGCCATCAACGCTTTTCGTTGAGCTTTTCGGTCACTTTCCGGGTGATGTCGTGCTTGGTGTTGACGTAGCGGAGATTGCCCCGTTCCATGATCAGGTCGTAGCCTTCCAACTCGATCAAATCCTTCAGCACCGCATCAATCTTCGGCACCATCTGTTGCAATAATTCCTGGCGCCGATCGTTGACTTGCTTCTGCAGTTTGTTGACCAGAAACTGGTAGTCGATCTGCTTGTTTTCGATATCCTTCTGCAGCCTTCGCTGTTCAGTTGGGCTCATGACTTCGCCGTCAGTCTGCAACTTTTCCTGGGTAGCAATGATCTCTTCGCCAAGTGATTTTACAGCCTCTTCTTCCGCCTGCAGTTCCTGCTGAGCTTGTTGCAGCAGACTCTGCGCCTCTTCACTTGCAACGAGCGCACGCTGGGTGTCGAGCACCGCAATCTTCAGTTCTGCCACCGCGGATCCGGCTGCCAGGATCAACAACCAAAGTGACCTGATAGCTAGCTTTTTCAACACACCTTTCTCCTTATTGAATTCATTATCGAATGCTCGGTTGGATGCTCTGTTGGAGAGATGAATTCCAGGATTCTGCACCACATTTCTAAACCACAACCGCCTCGTGAAACCGCATCCGAGCTTTAATCGGGGCGCATTCTACATCAGAATGTTCGTCCTAACTCAAACTGAAACGATTCTTCTTCATCGAAATCCTGGGTATTGAACGATTTGGCGTAGCTGAACGTCATCGGACCCAGTCCTGCCAGCCAGGTCACACCAATCCCAACGGAATAGCGCCACTCGTCCATGTCGAAATCAAAGCAGTTAACGCTGAAGTCGAAGCAATTTGTCTGGAAAACGTTACCTGCGTCGACAAAAATCACCGGCCTGAACTGACGACCGTCTTCCACGAACGGTAATGGGAAGATGAGATCTGCCCCGAACTCAACGAGCATGTTACCACCGTAGGGATCGCCTTCCGGGTCAAAAAATCCGGGCGGAACCGGGTTGCCACTACTGTCGACTACAGGGGGAGTGGTCCTGGGACCGAGTGTGCTGTTTTCGAACCCTCTGATTGAGCCGAATCCACCCGCATAAAAATGCTCATAAAATGGCAGAAGTTCCGTTGAGCCATAGCCATCGCCATAGCCAAGCTCGGCACGCAACTTTAGCGTCCACGATCTTGTTATGGGTATATAGAGTTGGCCATCGTACATCACCTTGAAGAATGTTAGATCACTTCCAGGAATCGCAATGTCAAACGCCAGTGTCTGGGACTTACCGCGTGTCGGAAAAATACCGCGGTTCAGGGTCGAAGATCGCCAGGAAAAATTCAGCTTGTAGTTGAGAGCCTCTTCCCCATTTTCATCGAGGTAGGCTGAAATCTCCCTGGCGGGAAATACGCCTTCCGTGATCTCGGTATATTCGACAAGACCACCAAAATTGATCCGTTGCGTTTCACCGATTGGAAATCCGAAGGTCACGCCAGCACCAATTGCATCAGTACTGAAGCTTGCGATGTTGCGCTCGTCATAGTCCAACCGACGGATGAAGATGTTGTAACCACGACTCACGCCATCAAGCGTGTAGAAAGGATTGAAGTAACTGAAATTTGCAGCTTTTTGAAAATTGGAATACGACATTCCTATCGTCAGGCTGTTACCGGTCCCCATGACGTTACTTTCCTGGTAGCTGCCACCGAGGATCAATCCTGTGCCCTGTGCAAAACCCAGCGTTGCCGAGATACTTCCTGACGGCTGCTCCTCAACGCTGAAGTTCACGTCGATCTGATCGTCGGTGCCCGGAACTTCTGGCGTTTCGACATTAACGCCTTTGAAGTATCCGAGCCGTTCGAGGCGCACCTTTGACAGGTCAATCTGTTGAGTCGAGGCCCAACCGCCTTCCATTTGCCGCATCTCGCGCCGCAAGACTTCATCCTGAGTCACCCTGTTGCCGGTAAAACTGATACGGCGCACATAGGCTCGCTTACCGGCGTCAACAAAGAACTCCACGTTGACCGTTCCATCGTCGTTGACTTTCGGCACACCAGTCGCAGTCGCAAACGTGTAACCCGAATTACCAAGCGTCTGCACAATCCTTTCTTCCGATGCGGTCACTCGAGCCTGCGAAAAAACCTGTTCCGGCGACACGACCAACAGCCTTTCGAGCACCTCCGCCCGAATGTCATTGAGCTCGCCGATGAGCGTCACGTCATTTACTGTGTACTTTTCACCCTCTTCGATATTGATCGTGATGTAGACCTGATCACGACTCGGCGTGATGCTCACCTGGGTGGATTCGATATCGAATTCAACGAAACCCCTGTCCTTGTAGAACGCTTCGAGCTTCTCGAGATCTCCGGAGAGCTTCTCACGAGAATACTTGTCGTCGTTTTTGTAGAACGACATGAGACTCGGGTGCTGGAGTTCCATTTCATCGAGCAGGTCTTCTTCGTCGTATACCGTGGCTCCGACGATATTGATATGCCGGATGCCGGAAGTGCTTCCTTCTTCGATTTGAATTTTTACCGCAACCCGGTTGCGCGGTAGTTCGGTCACTTCCGTGTCAATGCTGGCACCGTAGCGGCCTTGTGCAACGTACTGGCGCTCGAGTTCGAGACTGACACGCTCTAATGTCGCCTGCTGAAATATTTCACCTTGTTCCAAACCCTGCTGAGACAGCCCGTAGAGCAGCGCTTCAGTTTGAATTGCTTTGTTGCCATCGATTTCGATACTTTCGATCGCTGGCCGTTCAACGACCGTGATGACAAGAATCGAATCATCACGCGCCATGCGGATGTCGTCGAAAAATCCGGTCTGGAAAAGCACCCTGATCAACTCGCGAACGCCAATCTCGTCAAGCGTGTCGCCTACGTTGATCGGTAGCGTATTGAAAACCGTTCCCGCGGAGATGCG
>SMVA01244231.1_pt1 | contig 15246 bp, 15 predicted proteins | sample 2456451 | NCBI WGS metagenome assembly SMVA01 (sample SAMN11095933, study PRJNA526329) | marine sediment metagenome | biome: Marine sediment; feature: Surficial sediment; material: Deep marine sediment; isolation source: Hadal surficial sediment | place: Pacific Ocean | collected 2014-05 | depth...
TATTGGTTTTTACATTAGTGACATCTATTATATGATATCCAAAGTCAGTCTCAACCAGGTTGGGCAAAAGACCTGGCCTGGTTGCGGAAAAAACTGCTTCTTGAAATGGGGCAACCATGGCGCCGGTCCTGAACCACCCTAAATCCCCGCCTCTGGTCGAGGTACCATCAGTGCCATATTGCTGAGCCATTTCCGCGAAATCGGCATCATTTTTAATCTGTCGCAGAACCTTAAGCGCCTGAGTTTTGGCTTTAGCTTTAGCTTCGTCGCTATCATCCGCTGCTTTAAATAGAATATGACTGGCCCTGGCAACATAAATAGTATCTTCCACTACCTCTGAAATCTTATAGAGGTTATAGTAACCGTTTGCAGTAAAGGGCCCATAAATCGAGCCTGGGGTTAAGTTCTCATACTCCACTTGTAGAATTTGTGGCAAGGCGTCTACGGAGTATTGATTGAATCCTGTACCAAACTCTGTATTGACACCTGCGTAAATAGAATCATCAGTGATGGTTGAAAACTCTTCACGCAGGTTAATTAACTCCTGTTGGAAATCTGTACTATCTGCGCCAGATGAAAAAATCGGGAAAGTTACATATTTCATTGACCTGCTTTCCTCCACTTCATATTCTGAAGCATGATCATCCAGATAAGACTGTAACTCAGAATCGGTAACCGTAACCACGGAATCGCTAACGGCATAGTAGGGAACGTACAGATATTTCAGCTCAGCAACTGTAGTTTGTTCTTCATATAGTCTTTTGGATTCCTCCAGGGTGGCGTAGCTGGACTTAACTAAAAGATTATCGTATTTAATTCTCCGGCGGCCGGCTATTATATCCTCCTCCATGCTATACCACATGGCTTGATTTTGAACCGGCAAGTTACTTAAATTGCTAAGGAACTGAACAATGCTTGTCTCGTCAAACTCACCCGTTTCAGGGTTGGTAAATGCTGCCACCAAATCCTGGTGTATGTTCTTCCCCTGTACCATGTCGACTTCTTCTTCATCTGTGACCACGATACCCAGATTCCTGAACTGTTCGGTGAAAGCAATATCTGAAATCAACTTCTCCCAGGCTTGTTCTCGCAATGTGTTGCTTTCCAGGTCTGATGGACGCCTTCCATTTCTCAAGGAAAATTTGTCTGATAAAACTTCAATGGCTCCCTGGTATTCCGGGGCCATAATGGTCTGGCCTGCTATTTCGCCTACGCTATTATCTCGTCCACCAAACAGTGCTGAGTTTGGGCCCAACAAATCCGCCAGAACGAAGGAAGCAATGGCAAACCCCACCACTACTACGATTGCGGTGCCCATCTTATTCCTTAATTTATTAATCAATGCCATAATTCCGTTTTATAGAGAACGGCAAAATTAACCACATAATAAGTCAAAATCAACGGATTGCCAGGAAAGTTAAACTGTCCGTGAATCATGATGTATTGACATTCTAACTACATCAATACGGGTCTCCTGAATTGAGGTAATGGTAAAAGTAAAGGGAGGAATTTCGATGATCTGGTTTAGGTTTGGTATGTCTTCATGAACGGATAGAATATAGCCTCCAAGCGTATCGTAATCCCCTTCCGGAATATTCCAGAGGTATTTTTCATTTAGATAATCAACCTCATGCCGTGCGCTTAGTAAATAGGTATTGTCTGACAGTTTTTGCTCCACCAGGTCTTCATCATCATGCTCGTCCTGAATCTCTCCAAAAATTTCCTCAATGATGTCTTCAATGCTGACAATTCCCGATGTACCGCCAAATTCATCCATTACCAGGGCCAGGCTTTTACGTTCATTTATGAATTGTATCATTAACTCATTGGCCAATAGTGTCTCTGGCACAATTATGATTGGGGTTAATATATCTGCTATTGACTTAGGTTTTTTAAATAATTCCTGAGAACTGCAGTAGCCAATAATATCATCAATAGTTTCTTTATAGATAAGTATTTTGGAATGGCCACTATCAATAAAGGCCTTCTTTAACTCCTCTAAACCATCTTCGAAGTCAACTGCAACAATTTCAGTACGCGGGATCATACACTCCCTAACCTTGACAGTTTTAAATTCCAGGGCATTGTTAAATATTTTAGTGTCTACCTCTACCTGATCTTCAGCAGGATTCTCCTGAAGCCTGTGCAGGTAGTTATTTAGGTCTGTCAATCCGAATACAGGCTTGTCCTCAGAATACTCCAATCTCAACACTTTAACGATCATAATTTTTGACAGGGTAACCACCACAAATACCACCGGCTGCATTAGCCAATAAATCAACTGCATAGGCAAAGCGAATATTTTCAACATTCTATGCGGATTTAGTAGAAAAAGACTTTTAGGGGTAAACTCTGCGGTAATTAGCACCACCAGGGTAGCACCCAAAGTTTGAGCCAGCAGAATAAAACCACTACTATTAAAAGCCTCTGGCAATGCATTGTGCAAAATGGGTTCCAAAATGGCCGCCATGAAAATCCCATATATGACCAGCGCTACGGTATTACCAACTAAAGTGGTAGCAATAAAGTGAGCGGGTTTTTTGGAAAACCTTGAGAGGATTTTTCCAGCTAGTGTCCCTTGCTGACCTAGTAGTTCAATGTACAATTTGTCCGAAGAAACGAATGCGATCTCTACCCCTGAAAACATGGCTGAAAACAGTAATGACACCAACACAATGGGAATATTGTTATAGTCCATCAATTTATTGCCTTTGAATCCAGTGGGAAATTAAGAAAAATTAAGGTTAATCAGTGTCATTACTACTGGTTCTTCTGCTTACGATAATTGTGCCACAATAGCAGTGTAACACTAAACATAAAGATCCAATAACTGTAAGCGAACCCGAATTTCATGGTTTGATGAATTCCTACGATGAAAATTCCTGCTGAAAGTGCCAGGATGATAGTGTTGAACATTTATTGTTGTTGGTTGAATTTTGAGATTACGCTAGGCGCTTAGCGCCAGACACCCGGCGTTGTGTGAATCAATCTTTGTTAACTAATGCTATTCTAAACCCAGTTCACCAGTTGGTTTCAGAATTCGATAACTGCTAAAGTCTTGAGCGGCAGTAAGGCCTTCTCCGTACAAAACATCCTCTTGTGTTTCTATTATTACAAACTTCTCGGTGTAAACCTGCTTGTCTCTCACATCCCAGAAAAGCTCTTCAGTACTCAGCTTTTGCTTCTTCTTCAAACTTTCCAATTTAACATTGCCCACACCTCTATACAAGTCAGTTTCCTTGGAATAGAATGCCTTATCTGCTTTAAGAGTGGAGGTAATCATTTTGTCATTCCCATAAAACTCTACGTAAATCCCCTCGGGATACTCCTGATCTCCATTCTCATATTCCAGCATTTTAGCTGTCTTTACCATGAGTCGCACAACTCCGGAATCGCTGTACCATAATTCACTATCCGCTACTTCATGAAAGGCTCCATCATATACTTCACGTTCATCCAACTGTTCCTGTGCGTCGGTACAAGAAAGTACCCAAAAGATCGGTAAGATCAATATCATGACAAAATTAGCAGCTTTCAAGGTATTTTGTAATTCAGACATACCTGCTAAACTAAAAAAGCGATCTTTTGGGTAACCGCCTGGCGCTTATAGTTCCCTTAATCCCTGGTTTTAATTGTTACCGTTTCACCAATCCAACAACCTACGGTCATATTATCCCCAACCGATTTACCCTCCAGAAAAACCTCTTCCTTTAGAGGAAACTGCTGTTTGGCTCTGGCCATTCCTGAGTTGTTACCGGCCTTTCTATACATCTCATAAGCCGCCAAATAACATCCTCGGTCTTCGACCTTACTTTTTCCCGCCCTACAGTCCCGGATACTACTAAAGTACAAATTACCAATACTGGTATAAGCTTTTCCAATCTGACTGGGATCTGCAGAAACCGCTTTACGGAAGTAGGTCCTGGCCATGGACTTTGCACCGCTGCTAACCTGTATAGCCCCAAGTATTAGATAAACTTCTCCTTTTTCCTGGTTGTCTTCAGTTAAGTCCAGCGCCCTGTTAAGATAATCTAAAGTGCATGCGTTGTCACCATTTCCTTTACATTTTAGTGCTATTACTTTGGCCATACCAAATTCCGGTTCCGCATCAAATAAGGTTTTAGCGGCTGTCATGAATACCTCGCTATCTGCACATTTCCCACTTAACGAAAGCTGAATGATTCTCTTGGCCACCTTGATATTGTCTGGCTCTGCTTTAAGTTTTGCTCCAAGATTGGTCTCGATATAATTACAATCTGCCGTGATTATTTCAAGCAACATTTCGTCAATCTTATTTTGCATGGGCTTTATGTTATCGCCCTGTTTGCTTGAAAGAACCTGAGAGATCTTATCGTAACGATCCAGTATATCATCGTCAGTAAGGTCACCACCACTACGTTGATAGCGTCTAATAATGTCCATGTAAGCAATAGTGTTCCCATCAAATAAATTGTTCCCATTCAATTTGAGGGCTTTTTCGAAAGTATCCAGCAATTCCAGGTATTTACCGGCAGTACTCCGGAAATATTTATAGGAAGTTGAGGCTTTTCGGTTGAGAACGTTAGCTTCTTTATTAAAGTACTTGATCCTGAGGTCGTACATCTCCAATGCTTTCTCCTGGTAAGCCAATTTTTTGTCCAGGTCTTGTTCCTGGTTTGCCAAACCTTCATAAATCTTTAGCCCGTTGATATAAATTGATGAATTGAGGTTAGGTGCATGTTCATGTAACCAAGCAAGATAATTCAATGCCCCTGCAAAATCTCCCGCCTTATAGGCATCGGTATAAAGGGCGTTTTTTTCCTGAGCGGTGGCCTTATCTTCCGGCCAATTCCAGCCGTTTTGTGCACTGGCTGTAGATATAACCAGGAAGAAAATAAACAGGATTAGCTTTATGTGAACGCTCATTTAATCGAATTTTCGTCTAATAAACCACTTATTGTCATTTACCGTAATTCCAATGTATGCTTTAAAATACCTTTCTTTAATCAGTTGATTATCCGTTGTACCCCTCTCTCCCACCTTAAATGCCAAACTAAGTCGGGAAAGATTTCTTAAAGGTAAGGTTACCCCAAAATTGATACCAAAATCGTTAATCTTCTGATTATTTACAAAGTATGGGGTTTGTTGATAGTTAAACCCAACCATATAGGATATTCGTTTAAGGTAGTTACCAACAGAGAAAGCATCAGGGATATAACTTCCTCCTATGCCTATCTCCTTTCTATCAACTAGTCCTTCACTTTCTCCGTCAAAATTCCGGTAATCCGACCAATTCTCCAGTGTAATATCTGCTCCTACCATCCATCTAAGTTTCTTTTCGTATGCTATTCCCAAGCCTAGCTTTGAAGGAAACTTGATGCTACCCTTTAAGTCATCGGTGATCAAATATGGAGGCTCATCATCAGGTGAGAGAAGATCGTTAGAACGATCTCTGCGTTCTAACCTTTCCAGACGGGTTACACTTTGGTCCCCACCTATGTCATAAGTGATTCCAAGGTTTAGGAAATTCTCGTTTTCCTTTAACTCAAGACTGTAGGCCGCTCCCAATCCGAACGTTACGTCTGAAAACGAATTTCGTTCTACGCCGGCTGTAATATAGCTGGTTTCTTGTACAAAAAATTCCTTTTCCTGGCGGATATTCCCAAAAAGATAGGCAGCCCTAAAACCCACTGATAACCCCTTTAGTAAAGCAAGTCCAGTCGCGAAATATGCCTGTGATACACCACCACTGCCGTCGTATGTTGTGCTTAATACTGAGGTGGTTTCCGGAACAAAGCCAAGGTCATTGCTTTTGTAGTTCACAGTAGTTAAAGGCATGAGTCCAAAACTAATGGTCCACTTGTCCCGGATGACGGGAAATCCAAAGGCCAGATACCCCAGTCCACCGGTAAAATTAGTCTGAGACAGGTCGGTAGTACGCAACTTCTTTTTCTCAGTGGTAATGGCAATTTCAAATACTACTACCCGGTTATGTGTAAGTAACGCAGGATTCTTATTGTTAAGATGAAAGGGGTTGCCCGTACTGACGCCTACCCCACCCATGGCAATATTATGAGCCAGGTCCATCCCGTACACGTCACCTAACCCGAATATACTATATGGACTATATGTATTTTGGGCCCCGAGATTAACCACCATGCACATACACAGCCCTATACTAAATGCTAACTTACTTATTTTGAGCATGGTACATTAAAATACTATTCAATCCAATTAAAACCAAGTGAGGGGCCACAATAACGGGGACTTTTACTCTACTTTCAAAGTAACTGGCATTTCCACCACAAATTATAACCTTCAAATTTGAGAATTTAAGTTTATATCTCCGAATGATACCCTCAATTTCTGAAAGGACACCGTTTAACACTCCACTTCGAATTGAACCCTCTGTATCATTACCTATTAAGGGGGCAGTGTCCCAGGTACCCTTAAGGAGTGGTAGTTTATGGGTGTGTTCCGCTAATGATTTGAAACGCAATTCAATACCAGGAGCGATTCCTCCTCCATGATAGCTGCCCTGATTATCCAGAAAGTCGTAGGTGATGGTTGTTCCCGTATCAATAACCAAACAATTTGAACCCTTATATAAATGAAAGGCCCCTATTACTCCCGCTAACCGATCCATACCCAGCGTAGTTGGTGTACGATATACATTTTTTACCGGCACCTCAAGTTCAGGAGTTAACTTTAATATATTATCCAGTCCTGTCTCTTTTTCAAAATCTGGTAAATCTGAAACTACCGAGGATGCAATAATTTTATCAATGCCCTCGTCCGTAACAACCCCATGTAGGTCGTTTTTGTTCAGATCAACCATTACTTTTAGCATTTTTTGGCCTGAAAACAACCCTACCTTGATCCGGGTATTGCCCATGTCAATCGCCATATTTCGCATTGATGCACATTTCTTAAATCGCATTGTAAAGGACACAAACCAGGGTAACATATCCCAGATTTTAACCTTTTTTAACTTTTCTCCAGTCCATTTTGCGATAAAATCAACAAGGATACCTGATAGGTGCCGTGCGCCGCCGCCTTCAGTGTATATCAGAAAATAGAATTTTGATTTTTAGTTAGAGTAAATGTAAACAATCGATCCGGCAACAAAGCCCACCATTGCCAGCCAGGCGATTTTTCTCAGGTACCATATAAAATCGATTCGTTCCATGCCCATGGCCGCAACACCGGCAGCGCTTCCAATTATGAGCATACTTCCTCCCGTTCCTGCAGCGTAGGCAATGAAATGCCATAAGTAGTGATCCAGTGGGAAGTTGTACATACCCATGGATGCGGCCACCAGGGGAACATTATCAATTATTGCCGAGAACACGCCCAACATCATGATCACGATGTCTTGATTTGGGATAGCGGCGTCAAGCCCCTCCGCAACATATCGCAGAGTGCCGACATCAGTTCCCGCCAATACCAGCGATTCAAGCGCTCCTACTGCCATTAGTATCCCTAAAAAGAAGAGTATACTGGACATCTCAATACGAGCCAGTGCGTGTCGCGCTCGATAGTGCTCCTTCCTTTCTTCTGTGTAATTCTTTTCGGGCGTGATATATTCTGCTACCAACCATACTACTCCCAGCGCCAGCATCATTCCCAGGTATGGCGGCAGATGGGTTATGGTCTTAAAAACAGGAACAGAAACTATTCCTCCCAATCCAAGATATAACATGGTCTTGCTACTGAGCAACTTCTTGTTATCATGTTCCTCAGATGGATCGGCCTCGAGTTCTCCCCTAAAAGGTGGCAGGTAGCTTGCAATCAAAGTAGGAACCACCATACAAACGATTGAAGGAACTATTAGCTTATAGATCAGTCCTGTAGTTGATACTTTTTTACCAATCCATAGCATGGTAGTAGTAACATCTCCAATCGGAGACCAAGCCCCCCCGGCATTTGCAGCAATGACGATCATAGCTGCGTACCACAACCGAGCTTCCTTATTGGGTATTAACTTCCTCAGCAAGGTGATCAAAACAATGGTGGCCGTCAGGTTGTCAATTATTGCTGACAGGATAAAAGCCAACACACTTATGATCCAAAGAAGTTTTTTCTTGTTGCGGGTCTTCACATAATCTTTGAGGATCTGGAACCCCTTGTGCTGATCAATAATCTCTACAATGGTCATGGCACCAATCAAGAATACCAGGATCTCAGCAGTCTTACCCAAGTGATGTAACAATGTTGAAATAAAACCTTCTTCAACTTCTTCTGTGTACCCCGCGGCCGCATCATAAATATGACCGTGGGTATCAATAACAGTGACCAGACCTGCGTGGAAGGCAATTGCTAACCCCGCCCACATTAATGAGGCCATGATTAGCGCTGGGACTGTTTTATCAAGCTTTAATGGGTGTTCCAGGGTGATGGACAAATAACCAATGACGAATATTGCTATTATTATGGGTGCCATTTGATACGATTCAATAGTTGATCACAGAAAGTCCTGGCCCACAGGCCTTCAGTTGGGCTTGCCAATATATAGAACTAAGTCCGTATTCTAAAATATCCATATTTTAAAATATCAATTAATTGGAAGGATGAGTGGTTAAGAATTTCATTCCGATATTTCATTTGTTTTAAACAATCCCTTATTCAAAGCCAGGAGAACTTCTGTTTTTGATGCCGCCGGTATTAGTATGCTGATGTTGTTCCGACTTCCGCCAAAGGAGATCATTCGAATAGGCTGCTCCCCAATACCATTGAATACTTTCTTAACCAATCCTCTTTCTTCTGAGATCAAATCACCCACAATACAAACAATGCTAAGGTTTTTGTCCACGGCAACTTCCCCGTATTCCTTCAGCGCCTCTACCAGGGAACCCAGGTGTTCATCATCATCAATGGTGAGGGACACCGCTACTTCAGAAGTGGTGATCATGTCTATGGGTACCTTGAAATGTTCGAATATTTCAAATATTTTCCTCATAAATCCATAGGCCAACAGCATCCTGCTGGATTTGATCTTGATGGCAATAATGCCGTCTTTCGCTGCAATTGCTTTGACAGAACCCGGCTCGCTGGCGCTGCTTATTACAGTGCCCTTGGCTTTTGGAGTCATGGTATTTAATAGCTTAACCGGGATATTATATTTTTGAGCTGGCCATATTGTATTTGGATGCAGGATTTTGGCTCCGAAATATGCCAACTCTGCCGCTTCATTAAAGGAAAGGGCCTCAATAGGATAGGTATTGGGCACAATACGTGGATCATTATTGTGCATCCCATCAATATCCGTCCAGATCTCCACAACCTGAGCTCTAATCGCTGCCCCCAAAAGTGATGCGGTATAATCACTTCCACCTCTTTTCAGGTTATCGATCTCCCCTAAATGATTCCGGCAAATGTAACCTTGTGTTATGAAAAGTGAATGACCTGTATTTGCATTAAGAAATGAATTAAGCCGACGGGCTATCAGTTCAATATCGGGTTCGCCGTCTTCATCCATTGAAACCACCTCTAATGCCGGGATAAGTATTGCCTTCATGGAACATTCCTCAAGATACAAGTGAAAGAGTTTGGTTGACATCAGTTCACCTTGTGCCAAGAGTTCTTTGTTGCTGGATCGGTTAAAGGAAACCGCTGTCAATTTCTTTATTTGGTCAAAGTGCTTATCAATTACTCCCTTTCCTTCCTCACGTTGTTTTGATAGCAGTTCATTTATAAAATTCAAATAGTGGTCATATAGTGTTTCAACCTGCTGACTCACCTCTGTCAGTCTATGATTTTTCCAACTCTCGCCAATGGATACGAGGCTGTTTGTAGTACCTGAAAGGGCAGAAAGTACTACTATCTTTGTTTGTTCGTCTGCTGCAAGCAGGCGCGCTACCTGGCGCATGCGCTCGGGTGCCCCCACTGAGGTACCCCCGAATTTCAATACTCTTACGCTATTCATTCGCTAAATAACATTTTTATGGCGGTAATTGCCGCCTCATCTCCTTTATTACCATGCTTACCTCCAGCACGATCCAGGGCTTGTTGATAAGTATCTGTAGTTAATACTCCAAAAACTACCGGTTTGTCATATTTAAGTGACACATCCATCAATCCGTTTGCCACCGCATTACAAATAAACTCGAAATGCCTGGTTTCTCCCTGAATGACACACCCCAGGCAAATCACCGCTTCTATGGTTTCCTTTTTCGCCATACGCTGAGCGCCCAGACTAAGTTCAAAACTTCCCGGGACCTGAACGGTACGAATATTTTCTTTTTGTACACCATGGCTCAAAAGGGTCTGTAACGCACCTTCCAATAAGGATTCCGTAACGGAACCATTCCACTCAGATACCACGATACCAAATCTTTTTTCGGAAACTCCTTTTAGGTTTACCTGGGAATAACTACTTAAGTTTTTGATTGAAGAAGCCATATGGTTTAATTAAAAAAGGGACCAGACCTTTGGCCTCGTCCCTGGTTATTTCATTTTTTGTTAACTATGGAGAGGTCAGTGTTTCTAACCTGGCTTTATATTTTCTGGCATTCTGATACTCCGCAGCACCAAAATGGCCGGTCAGTATCCTTTCATACCTTGCAATAGCCGTAGTATAATCTGATTGCTTCTCATAAGCTAGTGCTGCTTTCATTAAATAATGAGGGGTGATGTTTTTGTTAGGCTTGTAATTCGCTGCTTTATCAAAATTCTTGGAGGCGTCGCTATAATTACCCAACTCCATATAAGCATCACCTATGAGTGAATACGCCTTCGCCTGGACGATGAGGTCTGAGCTACTGAATGCTTTCAAATGACTTATGGAATTATCAAATTCTCCGATTTTCAAATAACTGGCTCCCGCGTAAAATCTTGCCAGGTTGCCTGCGTCGGTAGCACCGTAGTCACTGATAATATCCAGAAATCCGAAATTTAAACCATCTCCATTTAACGCCTGATCCAGACTATCTTGCTCAAAATAAAATACCGCCTGAAACATCTCCTTCTGGGCTATTTCATCCTGACTGGAAATATAAAATCTATACCCCAGAATACCTCCACCTACCAGTAGGATTGCTGCTAATACACCAAGTACTAAAGTTTTGTGCTTTTGAAAAAATGCTTCGGTTTTTGAAAACTGTTCAACAAGTACTTCAGGTTTTTCTATAAAGTCCTTTACTTCTTCTCTTTCAGCAACCTGTGCTTTCTTAACCTTATATCTCCTGCTCGCCATTGTCAGATTTTTTGGGTTGCAAATTTAATAGTTTTTAAATTATATAAAACCTTAATCGGATTTATTCCTTTATGAACGGGTAGTCAGTTTGAACATAAACATCATTAAATGCTTCCGAAGGATTGGGAAATGGTGACTGTTCAGCAAATTCTACAGCTTCAGCTATTTGTTGTTTTATTTTTTGTCCGATTGCCTCAATTTGCTTCTCATTAGCTAGTTTCTTTGAAAGAATAGTGGTTTTTACTCGCTCCACAGGGTCTTGGCTCTTATACTCTGCTACTTCTTCCTTAGTCCGGTATTTAGCAGGGTCCGACATGGAATGTCCTTTATATCTGTAGGTTCGAAATTCCAGTAATGTTGGACCTTCCCCTGCACGTGCTCTTTCTGCAGCTTTGGCGACTTCACGATGAACCTCCTCTACTTTCATGGCATCAACAGGTGTAGAAGGGATATCATAAGCCTCTCCCAGAGTGTACAGTTCCGTTACGTTTGAAGTACGTGCAACCGAAGTTCCCATGGCGTAACCATTATTTTCTATAACAAATATTACCGGTAGTTTGTAGATCATGGCCAGGTTCAGGGATTCGTGAAATGACCCTTGCCGTACTGCACCGTCACCCATATAGGTTACGCAAAGATTATTGGTCTTCTGATACTTTTCTGCGAATGCAATTCCTACACCCAATGGTATCTGGCCACCTACTATACCGTGTCCTCCAAAAAAATTGTGTTCCTTATCAAAGATGTGCATGGATCCGCCTTTCCCTTTGGATATTCCGGTGGCTTTTGCAAACAGTTCGGCCATTATGTATTTAGGATCCGTGCCCAAACCGATGGGGTGGGCATGGTCCCGGTAGGCTGTTATGTATTTGTCATTTTTATCGAGAGCGGATACTGCACCAGCCACACAAGCTTCTTGACCAATATACAAATGACAAAACCCTTTAATCTTCTGTTGTCCGTATAGTTGACCGGCCTTCTCCTCAAACCTGCGCATTAGCAGCATGCTTTTATACCATTGCAGGTAGGTATCTTTTGAAAAGTTAGCCCTAGAATTTACCTTTGCTTTAGACTTTGCATTTGTTGATGCCATACCTAGGGTTATTCTTGAATTAAAGTAACATTTTCTGCCTGGAGGACCCGCAAATTAGTTAAAAAACCACCAACAAGGAAATTAATGTACTTGGAAAATATAAGTTTAAGGCATTTCAAAAATTATCTACAGTGTGATCTTGAGTTCTCCCAGTACATCAATTGTATTATGGGATCCAATGGCAGCGGAAAGACAAATTTGTTGGATGCCATCCACTACTTGTCCTTAACTAAGAGTTCTTTAAATCCCATCGATCAACAAAACATACAGCATGATAAAGAATTCTTCTCGATCCGGGGGACTTTTAATCTTCATGGGAAAAACCATCAGATACAATGCAGTTGTAAAATTGGTTCCAGGAAAGTTATTCAAAAGAATAAAAAGCCATACACCAGGCTAAGTGAGCACATTGGGGCTTTTCCTTTGGTGCTAATCTCACCTTATGATACGGACATTCTTCGAGAGGGGAGTATGACCCGAAGAAAATTTATGGATGGAATAATATCACAGATCGATCCACAATACCTGCGAAACCTACTTAAATATCAGAGACTTTTGAGCCAACGGAACCAATTATTAAAGAACTTTGCACTGAAGCACCAATATGATGCTCAATTAATAGCATCATATGATGAGCCAATGCTTCAACTCATGAAACTCATATTTGATCGCCGGAACCAATTTATGGATCAGTATGTGCCCCTCTTCAAGAAACACTATAACTCACTTTCTGAGGGCCGTGAAGAAGTGGATCTAAACTACAAATCTGATCTGTTCGCTGCTGACTTCCTTGAAAAATTCCAAAATAATCACCAGAGGGACTTGACTTTGCAAAGAACAGATCTCGGAACGCACAAGGACGATCTAAGTTGCCGTGTTGGGGGATACTCTATCAGTAAGTTTGGATCTCAGGGGCAGCAAAAATCATTTGTGATCGCCCTGAAACTTGCGCAGTTTGAGCTAATACAAAAAGAGAAGGAATTCAAGCCGATTTTATTGCTTGATGACATATTCGACAAGTTAGATGATAAGCGGATTGAACAATTAATTGATATGGTCTCTGGTCAAACTTTTGGTCAGCTTTTTATCACTGATGCCCGGCCAGAACGAACTGCCAGAATTCTGGGAAATGTACCATGTGAAATCTCAAAGTTTATGATTGATAACGGAAAGGTCGCAGCAATTTAATCCTCAGATATTTGATAATCCAAGTAGTGAATATTGTTCTTTGGTTGAATCGATATTTTTAATACTTTTAGACCCTATGTCTAAAACAAAAAGTAGGGGTAACCATAGGTCTGATTTTTCTACCTTTGGTGAATCCCTGAATGAATTATTGAAGGCCTACCGAATACAGGGCAAGTTTGATGCCACTCGTTTAACCTCCTCATGGGAACGACTTATGGGTGGACCAATCGCCCGAAGAACAAAACGAATTTTTATCAAAGATCGAAAGCTGTTCGTAGAGCTAAGTTCAGCGCCCCTTAAACATGAAATGGCGCTTTCCAAAGCTATTATCCTTGACATATTTGACAAGGAATTTGGCCAGAAAATGGTAGATGACATCATTTTTATCTGATTACCTGGTGGACAGTCACTCCTAAGTGCGGGTTAACGGCGTATTGCAGTTTTATTGAGCTGAATTGACCCACCCTTTTCTTTTCTTCTGTGTGTAATATTAAGCTGCTAATCACATTGTTAATTGGCATCATTAGGCATTTATTTACTGTTGAATTATATCCCGGGCACACTTTTTGTATTTCTGGCTTCTCATGAGGAAATTATTGCTTCTTTTTATCTGGATACTTACAACCTTTCCTGGCAACAGTCAAAGTTGGAAAGTGTTGTACGACAGCACTGAAATTTACTGGAATAATGACTGGGGGAAGTGTGTGTCCTTATTAGAGGAAGCTCTACCCTTGGCCGCCAGAGATTTGAGTCCAAACAGTAAAAACTATATGGTACTCATGAATGATTTGGGATTAGCTTATCTGGAGATCGGAAATTATTCCAAGGCCAAGACTTTGTTTGTGGATTTAATAGAGCTCAAAAAGGACTTACTGGGTATAAACAGTGCTGAATATGCCGCCTCTCTGGTTAATCTTGCGGGTATCTACCAGGACCTTGGAGAACTTGACAAGGCTGAGGCCCTGTACCTGGAAGCCATTGAAAATTATAGAGTTTCATTAGGGGATCAAGATCCGGATTACGCCACTTCCGTTCAGCACCTGGGTCAGTTGTACGAATCCCAAGCACGTTATACACAAGCAGAGGCATTGTATCTAAACGCAATCAATATTCGAAAAATTGCCATAGGTTCTTTTCACCCTAATTATGCTGGTTCGTTGTTCAGTCTGGGTCGCTTATATCGCAAAACCGGAAATTTTGAAAACTCCAGGATCTATTTTGAAGAAGCATTGAGTATTTACGAAAAATCGTATGGTCAGCTACATCCGAATTATACCAATGCTACCGGAGAACTGGGAGTATTAATGCAATCTATGGGTCAATATACATTGGCAGAAGCGTACCTGTCTCAAACCCTAAATTTAAGACGCAACATTTACGGCAACGAACACCGGCAGGTGGCAGAGTCTCTAAACAATCTAGCCAACTTGTATCGTGTGATGGGAAATTTTTTAAAGGCAGAACGTAACTATCACCAGGCTGAACGCATCTTCAAGAATACTCTGGGTGACCAAAACCCAGACTACGCCACTGTACTTAACAATCTGGGAGATTTTTACGCTGGGGTAATAGAGTTTGAAAAAGCCAGACCTTATTATAAACAGGCCTTAGCTATCTTTAAGAATACTGTAGGGGTTCAGCACCCTCTTTATGCCAATACACTCAACAATCTGGCTACCCTAAACCGTAAAACAGGAATCTTCAAAGAAGCAGAGGAATTGTATCTTAAAACAATAGCCACGGATGAAAATACGCTGGGTAAAGAGCACCCTGCTTATGCCACCACACTTAA